>PPYF01113975.1_pt1 | contig 148343 bp, 126 predicted proteins | sample 1559871 | NCBI WGS metagenome assembly PPYF01 (sample SAMN08240021, study PRJNA423297) | Human gut metagenome, whole genome shotgun sequencing project. | reverse complement strand
GCCATGCAGTATTTTCAATAACCGTGCATTTAACTTATAAAAGAGAAAAAAAAGAGAAATCAAACCTATATCATTAAAACCTACAACCTGAGCTTAACAAGTGAAGTGGGGAAAAATAAAAAAAGAGAGAGAGTTTTTTATACAACGTCCCCAAAAACGAGGAATCCCTGCCAATTTTCGAGTTGGCAGGGATTCATTTTTTATCTTCAAGAAGATGATCTTTTTACTTGCAGTATTTGGTTATCAATTCATCTGCGTTCGGATCACCCAATTCTTTCGCTTTCTTAAAGTTGCCGCAAGCTTCATCTGTCTTCTTCAGCTGTATCTGGCAAAGTCCCAATAAACGGTAAGCCTCACCATATTTAGGATCAGTCTTCAATATATTATTCAAAATCTGAATAGCTTCTTCATACCGTCCTACACGGAGGTTTACAACTGCATGCTCTGCCTGATAGGTGAGGTCTGTCGGATTCATCTCGATGGCCTTGGCAATATCGTCTAAAGCGCGTTGAAACTGACGGGCTTTCAAAGCTGCCTGTTCGCGATAATAATAGAACACGTCGTTCACTTCTCCCTTGACTGCCGTATGGTAAGCATCATAATCGAGCATTGCATTTCTTGCCTGGTCGGCATTCATATTCATCTGCGCACGTTCCAACAAGTATGGAGCAAAGTCGGCTGTAATTGGTTGCGGGCAACGGGCAATACAGCTATCCATTAAGGCCACCACTTCTTTCGGATCCCCTTTCAGCAGTTCCTTCGTTTTGGCAGCACTAAAGAAAGTGGCCGGAGAAGCAATATTGCTGGCATTTACCTTTTCATAAGCAGCCAAAGCACCGGCATAGTCTTGTTGGGCAAACAGTATATCGCCTTCCATTTGAGTGTAAATTGGCAGCGGATCAATAGCGATTGCCTGACGGACATTCTTCAAAGCGGTATCATACGTCCAGTCTTTGTAAGTTTTCTCCGGCTTCGATAATTGATAAGCATACATTAGCTTACCTATATTATAATATACATCATCTTTCTTCTGGGCTACTTTCAGAGCCTGATTAAAGTCGGCAACGGCTTTATCATACCAAGTCTGGTCATCTTTACCTTTAGATGCATAATAATTGGCACGACGGAGATAACCATCTGCATTGGCAGGGAACTGGCGGATGAAGTCATCCAACAGTTTTTCATAGTCCTCGCCCGAAAGGCTCGAAGAGGCCATGAACAGATATACTAATGCCTGATCTTCCGTTTCGGGTAAACCTTTCCGGATACCAACGCTTTTCAAGGCAGCGTCTCCCAAAGAAAGAGCACTGATTTTCTGCGACATAGCAAAAGCTGCTCCCGCCGCATAGCAAGTAGTCACCGTATCGATACCGGATGATTTCTGCGCAATACCAAATACCTGACCTTCCGCATTCATCACCGGACAGCTCACCATCTTATCTTTCATATGCATGCTCAATGTATAATAATGGTATTCTCCGGCTACTTTGGAAACATCTTTCACCTTACCATTAACACAAGCAATGCTTTTCTGCGTAGAATAAGGAAGCATCCACGCTTCGGCTCCTGCCACCGGGGCTGTTTTTGCAACAATCAGCGCAGGCACTTTCTTCTCGGTGATAGCCACACGGAACTTAATGACATCATACATATCATTCGCTCCAAGTATCAGGCTGACCGGCATCTGCTTGCCTTCGGAAGTAATCACTACCGCACGTTCAGCTCCTTTAAAAAGAGTGTAATCTGATAAAGCCAATCCGTCTTCGGACACAAAGAATCCGTTTCCCGTATTCAGCATTTTATCATTCTTGTCATAAGTCACTATTGAGAAGACTGCACGTTTTGCCTTCTCTACCCATTTTGGGGTTTGTGCCATGCTTCCTTGTACCAGAAAGAAAAGCAGCAAAGGTAGAATTAAAATCTTCTTCATATCAGTCATTGTTTCTTTGTTTCACAGCTTCGTAAATCAAGATACCGGCAGCTACAGAGACATTCAAGGATTCGATAGTGCCCAGCATCGGAATTTTCACCCATTCATCACAGAGGGCAAGGTTTTCATAAGAAACTCCTGTATCCTCCGCTCCCATTATGATGCAGAGGGGACCTGTATAATCGGCCTTGGTATAGTCATAATCTCCTTTTTCGGTAGCAGCCACAATGCGGAAACCACTGTCTTTCAGATATTGCAGAGTCGAACGAAGGTTCTGTTCACGGCATACCGGAAGAGTATGTAGTGCTCCTGCTGATGTTTTCACGGCATCAGCATTGACCGACGCACTACCCCGGACAGGAATAATCACAGCATCGACAGCTGCACATTCGCAGGTACGTGCAATCGCCCCGAAATTGCGTACATCAGTCACTCCGTCGAGCATAACAAAAAATGGATTTTTTCCTTGCTCAAACAAGAAAGGAACAAGATCCTCCGCTTTCTGATAAGTCACAGAAGAAATGAAGGCGATCACTCCCTGATGATTTTTCCGGGTAATACGGTTGATACGCTCTACCGGAACACGCTGAACAGGTATCAGCGTACCTTTCAAAGCTGCAAAAAGCTCCTTGGAAAGATCACTTTGAATATCTTTCTTCACGAGGATCTTATCTATCTCTTTTCCAGCCTGAAGGGCTTCTATCACGGCACGAACGCCGAAAATCATTTCACTTTTATCTAACATCTGGTTGATTTTCTATTTTACTATTTACTATTCACTATTTATCAGTTGCGGGCAAGCAGGGATTTGGCATTGCTAAGGGCAGCTTCGGTGAGAGTGGCGCCACTAAGCATGTGAGCTATTTCCTCTACCCGTTCTTCGTCAGTGAGACGGCGGATATGGCTGTTGGTTTCCGTATCGCTATCTTTCTTGTATACCTTATAATGAGCACGCCCACGGGCAGCAATCTGCGGCAGGTGGGTGATACTGATTACCTGACGGTTGCGGTCGCCCATCTCCTGCATCATGTCCGCCATACGGTCGGCTATTTCACCGGAGACTCCGGTATCTATTTCATCAAATACGATAGTCGGCAGCTTGACGGCTCCGGCAATCATCGCCTTGATAGAAAGCATGACACGGGCGATTTCACCTCCTGAAGCTACAGAAGAGATATTCTGCAAGGTGCCGTTCTTATTGGCGGAAAACAGGAAGTTGACTGTATCTTCTCCTTGCAATCCCGGCTCTTTCTTCAGTCCCATTTCTATCTGGAAACGAACATTCGGCATTCCTAATGGAATCAACCGGGCAGCCAGCTGTTTTTCTACTTCACGAGCAGCTTTCGTACGGGCTTTGGTCAGCACTTCTGCCTGTTGTTTCACTTGTTTATATTGTTCCTCTTTGCGAGCAGTCAGTTCGGCGATACGCTCATCATAGGAAGTGATGTCTGACAATTTGCTGCGGTATTCATCCGTTAGCGCTATCAATTCATCAAGGGTTTGTACCCGATGTTTCTGCTGTAAGGAATAAATCAGATTCAACCGTTCATTCACTTCGTCCAGACGGACCGGATTGAATTCAACGGAGTCACTTTGTAAAGAGACTTCGTGCGAAATATCTTTCAGTTCGATATAAGCGCTCTCCATACGTTCGGTAAGTTCCTTGGCCGGCTGATATACTCTTTGCAGATTATTCAGTGTATTCAGACTGTCTTTCAGATAAGAAAGCAAGCCACCTTCATCCGAAGCAAACGACTGCTCCACCCGGTAAAGTCCGGCTTTTATCTCTTCTGCATGACTTAATGTTTCAGCTTCCTGCTCCAGTTCTTCCTGTTCGCCTTCCACCAAACAGGCTTCTTCGAGCTGTTCGAGTTGGAAGCGGATATAATCTTCATCGGAGCGACTTTTCTCTGCCAGTGACACTAATTCAGCGAGTTCGCGATCTGTCTGTTTCCATTCGTCATAACACAGATGATATTTCGCCAATGCAGCGTCATTATGCGCCAGAATATCAAGCACATTCAACTGAAATCCTTCTTTATTAAGCAGCAGATTCTGATGTTGCGAATGTACATCTATCAGCTGTTCGCCCAGCTCTTTCACTTGTGCCAACGAAGCAGGAGTATCGTTGATGAATGCCCGGCTCTTACCGGAAGACTGCACTTCACGACGCAAAATGCACTCTTCATCATATTCCAACTCGTTTTCTTCGAAAAACGGACGCATACCATAGGCAGATATATCGAAACGTGCCTCTATGATACATTTGGAAGCTCCGTGGCGAATCGCTTTCACATCGGCACGCTGTCCTAACAGGAGTCCGATAGCTCCCAGAATAATTGATTTTCCGGCTCCCGTTTCACCTGTTATAACGGAAAAGCCTGTTTCAAAACTGATATCCAGTTTTTCTATCAATGCGTAATTCTGAATGTATAGTGAACGTAACACCTTCTATTTTAATTAAAAATTAAAGATTAAAAATTAAAAACCGGGAGACAGGGTGGCTACCAAACGGTCGATGATGTCTTGGGCTACTTCCGTCTTCGGCTTCAGAGGATAGTCTGTACGACCTTTCCTGTCGATGATACTTATTTTATTGGTATCATGGCGGAAACCGGCTCCAGCATCATTCAACGAGTTGAGCACGATAAAGTCGAAGTTTTTGCGTTCGAGCTTCCCTTCGGCATTCTGCTGCTCATTATTGGTTTCGAGGGCAAAGCCAACCAATAACTGATTTTTCCCTTTCAGTGCTCCTAAATTGGCAGCGATGTCTTGTGTTGCCTGAAGATGGAGGGTTAGTTCCTCTTCTTTCTCCCGCTTTATCTTCTTGTCGGCCACTGTTTCCGGACGATAATCGGCTACTGCCGCGCAAAGAATACCTGCATCAGCATCTGGAAAATAAATTTGTGCAGCCGCATACATTTCTTCTGCTGATTCCACATCTACACGCCGGATACGGGAATGTTTCGTTTTGAGCTGCACAGGACCTGTTATCAATGTCACCTGTGCTCCACGACGGGCACATTCTTCTGCCAATGCGAATCCCATCTTTCCGGAAGAATAATTGCCTATGAAACGCACCGGGTCAATCTTTTCGTAAGTCGGTCCGGCTGTAATCATCACTTTCTTTCCGGATAGTTCGTCACTCGAAGCGAAGAATTCATCCAATACCCGGATGATGTTTTCCGGCTCTTCCATACGTCCCTTTCCTACCAAGTGGCTGGCTAATTCTCCTGTTCCCGGCTCGATAATGTGATTACCGTAGGAACGCAGTATATCCAGATTTTTCTGGGTGGCGGGATGGGCAAACATATCGAGGTCCATTGCCGGAGCCACAAACACGGGAGCTTTTGCCGAAAGATAAGTTGTTATGAGCATATTGTCGGCTATTCCATTGGCCATTTTGCCGATAGTAGAGGCAGTGGCAGGTGCAATCAGTACAGCATCCGCCCACAATCCGAGATCAACGTGGCTATTCCACGTTCCGTCACGCTGGGCAAAAAACTCACTGATGACCGGTTTGCTGGTCAAAGCCGAAAGAGTGATGGGAGTAATAAATTCTTTTCCCGCCGGAGTAATTACGACTTGCACTTCCGCTCCCTGTTTTATCAGTCCGCGAATGATATAGCACGCCTTGTACGCGGCAATACTGCCGGTAATTCCAAGAATTATTTTTTTTCCTTTTAGCATTATTTTGTAATCAAATTACTCATTTCACGCAAACGGATTTTTGTCAATGCCGCCTTAGTGTTCAGCGTGAAATCACTATTCAAAATCCAACTGTAATATCCGGGATCTTTCTTCAAAACCTCGGCTACAGACATTCCTTTATATTTTCCGAAGTTGAAAACTTCCACCCCATTATCATCGTACACCATGCGTCCGGCAAAGTCTACATTCTTGCTGAAACTTGAATAATCTGCCAGGAACGCAATATCATTCTGAAGGTCGGAGTAACGGTCGAGTTGTGCTTTCAGCACTTCGTAAGTGGCCCGTGTATCTGCTTCGGCAGTGTGTGCATCTTCCAGATTTTTGTCGCAATAAAATTTGTAAGCAGCAGACAGGGTGCGTTGTTCCATTTTGTGGAAGATCACCTGCACGTCTACAAATTTGCGTTTCGTCATATCAATGTCCACTCCGGCGCGAAGGAACTCTTCGGCAAGGACAGGAATATCAAAACGATTGGAATTAAATCCTGCCAAATCGCAACCTTCAATGTCCCTGGCTATGTTCTTCGCCACTTCTTTGAAAGTAGGGCAATCGACTACGTCGGCATCATAAATACCATGTATAGCAGAAGATGCTTCCGGGATATGCATTTCAGGGTTGATACGTAATGTTTTTGCTTCTTCATTTCCATTCGGATATACTTTCAGATAGCAGATTTCAACAATTCGGTCTGTGTTGATATTGGTTCCAGTTGTTTCTAAATCAAAAAAAACAATGGGATTTTTCAGGTTTAATTTCATTTCTAATTATTTTTTCCACCACAGAGTAACACAGAGTTCCACAGAGTGTTTTATGTATTTATTGCTCTGTAGAACTCTGTGTTATTTTGCGGTGATTACTATTAATCATTTAGCATCATCGGCATCAGCAGCATCAGCAGGTCTTCGTTTTCTTCCTGCTCTACCGGGATGATTACTCCGGCACGTGAAGGATCTGCCAGTTCGATGATTACTTCGTCTGCAGAAATATTGTTCAGGATGTCGATGAGGAATGTCGATTTGAAACCGATGCTCATTGCTGCACCTGCATACTGGCAAACTTGTGTTTCTTCAGCAGAGGTAGAGAAATCAATATCTTGTGCGGAAATCACAATCTGGTTTTCCTGCATACGGAGTTTAATCAAACTGCTTGCCTGCGATGAGAAAATAGACACACGACGCAAAGCTCCTACCAACTGTTGACGGTCTACGGTCACTTTGTGCGGGTTGTTCTGCGGAATTACCGAGTTGTAGTTCGGGTAACGTCCTTCAATCAGGCGGCAAACCATCCGGTAGCTTTCGAGCATGAATACAGCATTGCGTTCATCGAATTCGATCGTCACTGTGCCTTGTTCTTTCGGCAAAAGATTCTTAAGCAAGGTAGCCGGTTTCTTCGGAAGGATAAAGGCTGCACGCTCGTTACCTTTGGCTGCCAATGTCTTGCAACGTACTAGCTTATGACCGTCTGAAGCAACCATTGTGATGTCTTCTGTGGTAATATCGAAATAAATACCGTTCATCACCGGACGAAGTTCATCATCGGCAGTAGCAAACACCGAACGGTTGATACCTCCCAGAAGTACACTTGCCTCCATTTCTACACGGACTGCATTATCACCCAGTGTAGCCGATTGCGGGAATTCATCCGCATTCTGCCCCATCAGGCTGTATTTTCCGTTCTGGTACTGCACTGTTATTTCATAATTATCCGGATTGATTTCAAATGTAAGTGGTTGTTCCGGGATTTCTTTCAGTGCATCAAGCAATGTTTTCGCTACTACGGCAAAACGCCCGTTCGTATCGCTTTCATTCACTTCTACGGTAGTCACCATCGTTGTTTCACTGTCGGATACAGTCACAGACAATGTTCCGTCTTCCAATTCGAAGAGGAAACAATCGAGAATTGGCAGCGCATTTTTTGAATTAATCACACGGCTGATGGCCTGTAAATGGCTGGAAAGAGCAGTACTTGAAACGATAAATTTCATATATTTTCGTGTATTTAAGTTTTAAATGTTCTATCGCACAAAGTTACGAAAAAAGATTTGGGCTGCCCAATAAAAACAAAAGAAAAAAACAGGTATTGTGCGAGGGATATTACTAAAAAATTGTAACTTCGCCGCAGAATTTAAAATTATCGCAATGGAATTTACAGGAAAAATCATCGCTATCCTCCAGCCCAAAGGAGGAGTTTCAAAAGCTACCGGCAACGAGTGGAAAGCGCAAGAGTTTGTTATCGAAAGTCACGACCAATATCCACGTAAAATGTGCTTCGAAGTATTTGGGGCAGATAAAATAGATCAGTTCAACATTCAAATGGGCGAAGAACTGACTGTTTCATTCGACATCGATTCTAACCAATGGCAAGACCGCTGGTTCAACAGAATCCGTGCATGGAAAGTAGAACGTGTCAGCGCAGGTGCCCCAATGGCTACAGGCGGTTCCGTTCCTCCCGCAGCTCCGTCGGCAATGCCGGAATTTACTCCGGGCGACGCAAAAGACGATCTGCCATTCTAAACCGAAAGTCATTCGTCGGACGAATAAGCATAAAAAAACTCCCGATAGAATTTAATTCTGTCGGGAGTTTTTTTTATATAGAATGATTGTATATAAACCACGATTTTTATTCTGATTTATATTTCAAAACAATATTGGGATATACTACTCCATCGGTACAGGCAAACTGGACAAAGAGTGTAAAATTGCGGAAAAAGTCTGCATTGCGCAGGAAGAAATCCGGTACGAAACGGACGTGATTTTCCGATTGCCGGAACACGTGGTCGAAATCCGCCATCAGCATAAAATGATATGAATCAGACAGGTGATCCATGCCCGTCTGATAAGCCATTGCCCCATTAAGCACTTCCCCTTTATCCAGTTGGCGAATATAATGCGACAGGCTGTCCTCATCCGGAGCGAGCAACAAACGTCCGCCATAAAATGCTGCATACACATCCAAAGTCGGTTCTACAAAACTGGTCAGTTGTTTAAACAATGTTGTTTGAGGCAACCGATAGACCAAGTATGCCTTATTTACAGTATAACAAAAAGTAATACGGGGAGTTTTTCTTCCTTCATCTGCCGGAGCAGTATTGACAAGAGCACGAAGCATTCTTTCAGCTTCCGTCACATCTGCCACAGACAGGCTCAAGACTGCCGCTGCATCCTGCAACGTATCTTCACGCTGGAAGAGACAGGCAACCAGGTCTTGCCCGGCATTTTCCATCAGATAGCGGGAAAATTCCTTATCTCTATTCTGCACTTCACTCGTGCGGACTGCCCCGTTCTGCTCCTGCTCATTTCCATAAGAAAGCAAAGACGCCCATTCCGTAACCCCCTGTCTGCTAAAATAAAAAGCAGTGGAGGGCAGTGCTTCACCCGGGAAGCCTTTAACTGATTGCTGTTGGCGAAGTTGGTTTATAAATGCAAAGCAAGTATCTGCATCATGAGTGACGCCGGAAAAATAGATAAAATCATCTTTCATCTTCATGTCAAATTCCGTCCATCCCATCATCCCTTTCATACGGGTATAGATTGTGGCGGCCGCTGCACTTTTTTTCGGAGCACGTACCCCTGTAAAGGTAGGATCATCTGCCAATGATTTACCACTCTTATATGCATCAATAACGTTTTCAATCAGTTTTTTCTGAAAACTTAATGCCATAAAATCAGACGTCAGATAGCAGGCTAGAAAATCACCATCTGCCATCGGGTAAATGATTATTTCCTCTCCTTTGTAAACAAACGTTTTCGGTGGATAAAGCGAAGATATATATTTACGCACAAACCTGTTCACCAATTCCTTATCCCCATTTCCCAATCTGCAATAAAGTACCTGGTTCCGTTCGTTATCCGGTTCGTGGAAACTAATCAGCATCTGATTCATTTGCCGGCTCAAGCCATGGGGAGTATCTTCCGAGAGGGCATAAAGGCTTTGTTTCAGATAAGAAAAAAGTTTGGATACATAAAGATATTGCTGATTTTTACTACAAGTCAGATCATCGACCTCCGCTACAAATTCAAGCACATCATCGGTAACAAATACGGCTGAAGTGGTGGATGGAACCAGTTCATAAAGATTAAAATCTTTCTGCCCTTCGGCCGCCGACAGTCTAAAAAAAGAGTACAATGCGAAACCTGAGCACAAAAGTACAACAGAAGACGTGATCGCTATTTTCACTATCGTACGAAGTTTCATAATATTCGCTGTTTATCGGCTAGGTGCAAAAATAATAATTTCTACAAAGAAAACAAAACTTTTGCTAAAAATTTCACCGATAATCAAAGATAGATATCCAATCCGTCGAATGCCAGGTGAATATTTTCCGGAAGGTTCTTTTCAACCTCCGCATGCAAGCCCATATCATGACTCATATGTATAAAATACGTCTTCTTTGCTTGAATGCGCTGTGCCACTGCCAATGCTTCTTCCAAATTCTGATGAGTAGGATGCGTGGCAATCCGAAGTGCATTCACTACCAAAACATCTATTCCCGCCAATTGTTCATAGGATTCTTCGGGCATGGTCAGCATATCAGTGATATAACCTAATTGCCCGATACGATATCCCAGAATAGGCAATCGGCCATGCATCACACGTAAAGGAAGTACCTCCGTGTGGTTAACAGAAAAGGCCTGCCCCACCGAGATTTCCTGCAAAGGAATGTCAGGAACTCCCGGATAACGATGGTCAACAAAACAATAGGGCATACGCAAGCGCAAGCCTTGCGCCACATAATTTTCCGCATAAATAGGCACTGAACCAAATCGGCAAAACGGACGCAAATCGTCCAACCCGCCCACATGGTCATAATGTTCATGCGTAATGAGCACACCATCTATCTTCTCAAAAGGAAGATGCAATACCTGTGTCCGGAAATCCGGACCGCAATCTATCAAAATCCGCGCATCATCTGTCTCGACAATAGCAGATGCGCGCAATCGGTTATCTTTCGGATCGGTAGAAGTACAAACCGGACATGTACAGCCGATTTGGGGGACTCCCGTCGATGTTCCACTTCCAATGATTCTTACTTTCACTTGTTTAATTGAGAATTGAAAATTGAGAATTAAAAAATAATAGTTGAGAATGAGAAATTTGGAATTGAGAACGAAAAAAAGAAAGGTTATAGAGCATTTCTACACCTGAACACTTTTCATTATTCATATAGCTATTCTTCATTCTCAATTTTTACTTCTCAATTTATTAAATTAACTTCGGGATGAATATCAATGCCGAACTTCTCACGGACAGAGGCTCGAACTGCATCTGAAAGCGCAAGGATATCGCTACCTTTTGCTCCACCAAGATTCACTAACACCAGAGCTTGTTTATCATGTACGGCAGCCGGGCCTAAAGCCTTACCTTTCCAGCCGCATTGGTCGATCATCCATCCTGCCGGAATTTTTACCCGACCATCCGCCAGTTCATAGTAAGGTATCCGGGGATATTCCTGCTGCAGGGCTTCCAGTTTTTCTTTCGGCACAATGGGATTCATAAAGAAGCTGCCGGCATTCCCCATTACCTTCGGGTCGGGCAACTTGCTCTCACGAATATCAATTATCACTTTCCGTACAACAGAAAGCGTCAATGCTGGATATTTTTCAAGCTCCTGACGAATGGTTCCATAATCTAACGTATAATGTTCTTTTTTACTAAGTCGGAAACGGACATATGTGACAAAAGCCGACTTGTTTTCCGGGCGTTTAAAGATACTGTTGCGGTAGGTATATCCACACTCTTCCACCGAATAAACGCGTTCTTCAGCTTGAATGTTCACCGTTTCCACAGCTGTTATCAGATCTTTCACTTCAACACCATAAGCTCCGATGTTCTGTACCGCGCTCGCTCCGACCTCACCGGGAATGAGTGACAGGTTCTCCGTTCCATACCATCCATGTTCTACGCAATATGCAACGAAGTCATCCCATACTACCCCCGCTCCCACTCGTACCGATACAGAGTGTTCATCTTCCTCCGTCACTTCGATTCCTTCAATGCGGGAATGGAGTATCAATCCGTCGTAATCTTTGGTAAACAGCAGGTTACTGCCGCCACCAATATGCAAAAAAGGTGTCACAATGGCACCTTGCACAATCAGCTTCTTCAGTTCTTCAACCGAAGAATATTCTAAAAAACGAGCGGCACTGACATCGATGCCGAATGTATTGTAGGGCAAAAGAGAATACATATATTTTTAGTTATAAGTTATACTGTTATAGTGCGTCGTAACCTGTATCAGATACTTGTATCTTCAAACTTATACAATTCCCATTCTCCGGCTTTCCGGCGGAAATAAAGGATATTGGAAAAACCATTTCCGATACCTTTCAACGCCAGGATTTTCGTGGGCGAATCATCGTCATTCCGCTGTCCGTAATTAATATTAGAAAGGCGGTCGACAGGAAGTACCGGTTTGAAGGCAAACCACTGATTAAGGTCGAGGGTTGTCTCCAGAATAGAGAAATCATCGTCCGGATCGGTGGTTACAAAAGCCAACGGCTCCCGCACACGCTGACTCTGAAAAAGACTATCCGTTGCAAAATGCCCGAAAAACTCAACAAAGTTTTCATTATCACTTTGCTCAATGGGCCGCAGGTTGATTGCCTCCAGTATCCATGCACCTTTGATACGTTCAAAATAGTATCTTTTCACCATTCGTGTTTTCACGAACATCCACTCTACCTGCACAGAAGTGAGGGAGGTATCTCCTACTAAATCCATGTCTTCTTCTCTATCAAACAGCAGTGTATAATAATGCTGCTTGGTAAACAAGTCATCATGCTTCCAGTTGCGTTCCTCGATGTTTGACTTCTCATCTCCATTGTAGTAGGGCAATGGAAATTTTACACGCTGACGCTGTAACACATCATCGGAAGCAAAATTGTAGATAAAATCATCGAAAGATTCATCCGCCTGTATAGGCTGCGGATCTTCCGGCGATTTATCATGGCGGCTAGAATCGGCTATCTGCCGGATTGAATCCACCTCTTTAGTAATAGATGCGAAGGGGTCAATATTTGTTTTCTTGTTTCCACAAGAGCTCAATATACCGAGCAGTATGACCCCTGCAATTAGTTTTTTCATTATTTCAGTTTCTCTCTTAACTTTTCAAGCATATCCACCGTCATGCTTTCCAAATTGTAGGCCGGCTTCCATCCCCACTCTTCACGAGCACAGGTATCATCCAGACTATCGGGCCAGCTATCGGCTATGCGCTGTTTCAAAGGATCTATATCATAGATCATCTCAAACTGCGGCACATGCTTCTTGATAGCTTGATATATCGTTTCCGGGTCGAAACTCATGGAAGCGATATTGAAAGCATTGCGGTGTATCAATCTTGCCGGATCGGCTTCCATCAGTGTGATTGCTGCATTTAGCGCATCCGGCATGTACATCATATCCATTAAAGTGCCTTGCTTAATGGGGCACACAAACTTTTCTCCTTTCACTGCCGAATAGTAAATATCGACAGCATAATCGGTCGTACCTCCTCCCGGAGGGGTCACATTCGAAATAATGCCCGGAAAACGGACAGCACGGGTATCGACACCGTATTTATTAAAATAGTAATCACTCAACAACTCTGTCGTTACTTTAGTGACTCCATACATGGTACGCGGACGTTGAATGGTGTCCTGCGGTGTTTTCGTGTGAGGCGTACTAGCACCAAACGAACCGATAGAACTCGGAGTAAACACTGCGCACCCTTGTTCACGTGCCACTTCCAGCACATTCCATAATCCATCGATGCCTATTTTCCAAGCCAGCTTGGGTTTCGACTCGGCAACTACGGACAACAGAGCAGCCAAATTATAAATCGTATCAATGTGATACTCTTTTACTACAGATGCAATCGCCTCGCCGTCCGTTACATCAGCTATTGCCGACGGTCCCGACTCCTTTAATTCCCCTTTAGGTTCTGCACCCGGAATATAACCAGCTACTACATTTGCATTTCCGTAACGTTTCCGTAGCTCCATCGTTAGCTCCGACCCTATCTGTCCGGTAGCTCCAATAATCAAAATGTGTTCCATTTTTTCTTCTGACTTAGAATATCAAGCTTAAATAGTGCGCAAAGTAAGCACTTTTTTTTCAGATTTTAATCAAAAAGACATTGTTATTCCAAGAAAAATTGTGTCCTTTGCAATATAACTTAATCACCCAAACACTATGTACGGTAAAATGCAAGAATATCTCCGCCAAACATTGGCTGAAATCAAGGAAGCCGGACTTTATAAAGAAGAACGACTGATTGAAAGTGCGCAGCAAGCTGCCATCACTGTAAAAGGTAAGGAAGTATTAAACTTCTGCGCAAACAACTATCTAGGATTGTCCAATCATCCCCGATTAATCAAGGCTTCGCAGGAAATGATGAATAACCGTGGATACGGAATGTCGTCCGTCCGTTTCATTTGTGGAACACAAGATATACACAAAGAACTGGAAGCTGCCATCTCGGACTATTTCCAGACTGAAGACACAATTCTGTATGCTGCCTGCTTCGACGCTAACGGCGGTGTATTCGAGCCACTTTTCTCTGAAGAGGATGCCATTATCTCGGACTCGCTAAACCATGCTTCTATCATTGACGGGGTACGTCTTTGCAAAGCGAAACGTTACCGTTATGCCAATGCTGACATGAAAGACTTGGAAAGATGTCTGCAAGAAGCGCAGGCGCAACGTTTCCGTATTGTTGTTACGGACGGTGTGTTCTCAATGGATGGCAACGTAGCTCCGATGGATCAGATTTGTGATCTTGCCGAGAAATACGATGCGTTGGTAATGGTGGATGAATCCCACTCTGCCGGTGTGGTAGGTGCCACTGGTCATGGCGTAAGCGAGTTGTATAAGACTCACGGACGTGTAGATATTTATACCGGAACGTTGGGTAAGGCTTTCGGCGGTGCACTGGGAGGATTTACCACCGGACGTAAAGAAATCATTGATTTACTCCGTCAACGCAGTCGCCCGTATTTGTTCTCCAACTCATTGGCTCCGGGTATCATCGGTGCAAGTCTTGAAGTTTTCAAGATGCTGAAAGAGAGCAATGCGCTGCATGACAAGTTGGTTGAAAATGTAAACTACTTCCGTGATAAGATGACGGCTGCAGGATTTGATATTAAACCGACACAAAGTGCTATTTGTGCGGTAATGCTGTATAATGCGAAACTGTCTCAAATTTATGCTGCACGTATGCAGGAAGAAGGAATCTATGTGACAGGTTTCTACTATCCGGTAGTACCGAAAGATCAGGCCCGCATCCGTGTACAGATTTCTGCAGGACACGAAAAAGCACATCTTGACAAGTGTATCGCTGCCTTTATCAAGGTAGGCAAAGAGCTTAACGTATTGAAAACGGAATAACTTCGAAGCAAGGTTTCCTTGCGGAATCTATATTTTAGGCACGGATTACACAGAATACACAGATTTCACGTATCTTACACAGTTGCTTTATAACAAGCATCATTCTAAAAAACGTATAATACGTGAAATCTATGTAATCTGCGCCTAAAATTCTCTTTTATAAAATGAATTTTGAACCGCTACTTGACTATAAAAAATAGATTATGGAAGAACTGACTCTCACTACTCCTGCCCTACTTTTCTCGGCAGTTTCATTGATTTTATTGGCTTACACCAACCGTTTCTTATCGTATGCCCAACTTGTACGCCAACTGCGTGACCGCTACGTGGAGAATCCTTCGGATATCACTGAAGCTCAAATCGAGAATTTACGAAAACGGTTGAACCTGACCCGTACAATGCAAGGACTGGGTATTGCAAGTCTTTTTCTCTGTGTAGTCAGTATGTTTCTTATTTATATCGGACTGCAATTATTTTCTGCTTACGTATTCGGACTGGCACTGATTCTGTTGATAGCTTCTCTAGGCGTATCTTTCCGCGAAATACAGATTTCCACCCGTTCACTGGAGATTTACTTGGGAACAATGGAGAAAGGGAAAAACAAGAAATAATACGGTTGGCATTCCCTTCCATTATTTTTATCAAGACACTACCCGGCAAGGAAGGATGACCGTAAAGCGACTTCCCTTGCCTACTTCGGATTTGAGTTCAATCCTTCCACCCAACTTTTCTATAATCACCTGACAAATAGAAAGTCCCAATCCTGCTCCCTGTGAGAATTCGTTCTGTTTGTAAAAACGGCTAAAAATCATTCGTTGTTCTTCGCGTGGAATACCTCTTCCTGTATCTTCTACATAAATTCGCACATTACCTTCATCCGGCAGATAAATATACCCTAATTTGATATATCCGGTTTCCGTAAACTTACTGGCGTTATTCAAGAAGTTTGTTAGAACTTGTATCAAACGCTCTCTATCCACATTAATTTCCAAAGGTATATTATCTACTTCTTTCAAGAATTCCAGGCGTGGAGCAATCAATACCTGGTGAGTCATATAAATGTCATCAATCAGCTCTCTCACCCTACATTTCTTGAATGAGAAAGACATATAGCCTGATTCGATACGGGAAAGCTCCAGAATATCGTTAATCAGTTTGAGCAGCAACTCGCTGTTCTTATTAATAGTGCCGATGTATTCTTCGCGTTCTACGGAACTCAATCCATCTTCCAATGCCAGAATATTGGCAAAACCAACAATCGAATTAAGCGGAGTACGTATCTCATGGCTCATATTTGCCAGAAATGATTGTTTCAATTCTGCCTTTTCAGCGAGTAAGCGTGCAGCTTCCAGTTCCTCCTCACGATCTTTTATATCCTGTATGTTGAGCAATAAACCTGCTGTTTTATATTCGCCACCCGGTAGCTGTTTAGTAGTATAACGAAACTCCCACCACTGATATCCTTTGCCATCGAAGTTACAAAGCTCCTGTACTACTTTCTTTTGGGCTGTTTTCAGATTTCGCCAGTTGAACTTCACTCCTTCCCAATGATCGGGATGAATAAAGCTCATGAATTCTTTAAACGAAAGTTGTCTAGGATTTAGCCCTTGCGACGACCAGAATGCATCTTCAAAAATAAAACAACCGTTATCCAATCTCCAAGCATACGTCATTCCACCCTCAATAGCTAATGATAAAGTCTCCTTTTCATCAGCTAATGCAATAAGCGCCTGTTTTTTTCTCGTCTGTTCCCGAAGGTATAACCACCAAAGCGAAGCAAAAAGAAATATCAGGAAAAGAATTAGTGAAGCGACTAAAGTTCCCCATAGAAATGGATACTTGTCTCTGAACGGGATATTGATAATGCTATATTTTGCAGGAATACTTTCCTTGCCCAAGCCTATTTGTTTCATTGTATTCCAGTCTACGACATACTCTTTCCGGCTTTCAACAATGGGTATATCCGAGGGGCTTGTGCCATGCAATATGCGAACGGCAGTTTTCACCTCTTCTTCTACCTGAATAGGCAGCGAAGTGATGTATCCACCCAACAACTTCTCACCAAACCCAAAGGCTTCATTGATGGCTGTCAGACTAGGACTACCACAGATACTCCCAATATTAATAGTGGTGTAATCACGTTTCAACTGGATATAACATTGATCGCGGTAACTCCTGTTCAAAACCCACATAAAAGTAGCATCCGAATGGTTTCTGGCATTACGCAAAGGAATAGCCATGAAGCGGGTATAGCCTTCTTCCTGCACCAAACGTATCTGTTCTTCAGGAGAAAGTTCGGGATTATCTATGAATCCGGTCACTTTATGTCCTTTAAACTGTTCCTTTGCATCTCTTCTGATTTGTCTGTCAATATAGGTAGTATCGAGCATGGTAAACAAACGAACGTGCTCACCGAAAAGCTCTTTTGCTACACTGATATTCTCATTAAAGGCTATCTTGTCGTGGAAACCTGTCACGTTGGGATGATGTTTCAGTAATCCCCAATTCGGATAATTGACACCACCAAAAACCACAGGCACTTCTTTCGCCAACTGAATTCCGCATTTCATCAATGAATAAGTAGCCTGGTCTTCATTCACCAGAATCACTTCCGGCCGCCAGTCTCTCGATACGGAATCAACCAGAAAGCGCATCCGTTCGAGTTCAGGTTCCTCCCAGTAGGATTCACAGTCTAAATAAACGGTACGAATATCAGCATCAATTTTCTCTTTTTCAAATTGCTCCGCTATCATCCGGTTAAATTCCGGATAAGCCGCATAAGTCTCCTCATAAGAGTGGACAACTAAAATACGTCGTTCCTCTTTTTGAGAACAACTACTCACCCCTAAAAGGAGCAATAAAGATAAAAGGAGCAATCTTATAATTCCTCTGTTCAAACCATTCATTTATAATAACTGGGATTAATTTCTCTCTGACTCGTAATACAAAGGTAGTTTATTTTCGAACATAAGCCAAATAAGTGAAAAAAAAGAAGCTGCCTGAACAAGAATTCAGGCAGCTTCTATCATATATTAAAGAACTATTTTTCAGAGTAGCATCATTAACGCTGTCCCAATTGTGAGTCTACAAAGAAAATTCCGGTATCACCAGCTTTCTTGATTTTATCAACAATGCCTTGCGCAGTAGCTTCTTCTTCTACTTGTTCGCGAACAAATCCCCACAAGAAATCCTGTGTTGCTTTATCCTTTTCAGCAGCAGCTACGTCTACCAGCTTGTCTACCAATTGAGAAACATGACATTCATGTTTGTATACGTGTTCGAATACTTCCAGAGGAGTACCCCATCCGTTAGGAACAACATCTATTTTATCAACTTTAGCAGTTCCTCCACGTTTGATGATATAGTCTGCCATGGCATAAGCGTGTCCCATTTCTTCCTGGGACTGCTTTTTCATCCAATGAGCAAATCCACTGAAACCTTCTCTCTCAAAATAGAAAGACATTGCTAAATACAGGTTAGCAGACCACATTTCAGCAGTAATCTGTTCGTTAATTGCATTCTGTAATTTTTCTGAAATCATAATCGTATTTTTTATTAAGTTGTTAATGTAGTTTCTTTTTGAACTCATTACAAAAATAACAAGCTTTCAGTTAAAATTGTTCCATGCACCCTATATTTTTAAACTACATTCACATTTTGATTGTAGCGGTTCATTTTTTACTTACACCAGTTCGTCGGAAGTATATCCTTTCGGCAGTTCACGACAGTTGTATCCGGAAGCCATTATTTCACCATAAGCACCAGCAGAGCGAAGGGCTATCAAGTCACCGCGCTTCACTTTGTTCAGGTCAATTGCTTTTCCGAAAACATCCGACGATTCACAGATCGGTCCTACTACATCGTATGCCTCCAATGGTTCTTCGGAAGTAATATTTTCCATTTTATGGAATGCCTGATACAGAGCCGGACGGATAAGATCGGTCATACCTGCATCCAGGATGGCAAATTTCTTCCGTGTACCTTGTTTTACATACAAAACCTTAGAGATTAAAGAACCGCACTGTCCTACAACTGCACGCCCCAATTCAAAATGCAAGGTCTGATAAGGACGCAATTTCAGTTGTCCGGCATAGGTAGCAAAGTAATCCTTGAAGTTCGGAATAGCCTGACGGTTGGGATGTCCGTAGTCAATTCCCAAACCACCTCCTACATTAATATGTTCTACCAGAATTCTGCGAGCTTCCAATTTATCCTGTAATTCATTGACACGATTACAGAGAGCTACAAAATCGCCCATATCCAGAATCTGTGAACCGATATGGAAGTGAAGCCCGATAAACTTTACGTTTTTCATCTCCTGTGCCACATCTATCACCTTGTCCATATCCTGCATGCTGATACCGAATTTGTTTTCTGCCAAACCGGTAGTAATATTTGCGTGAGTATGTGCGCCTACATCCGGATTGATACGGAAAGCAACATTAGCCACCTTATTTTGAGCAGCAGCCAATTCATTGATTACTTCCAGTTCGGGGATAGACTCTACATTAAAACAGAAGATGCCGTACTCCAGCCCGAGATTGATTTCCCAGTCTGCTTTACCTACTCCTGCAAAAACAACTTTATTGGCCGGAAATCCTGCACGGATAGCGGCACGAATTTCTCCACCGCTCACACAGTCGGCTCCCATTCCGCTCTCACGGATGATGGTAAGTACTTTCGGGTTGGCATTTGCTTTGACAGCGTAATGCACTGAATAATTAGGATATTTGGCAACCTCATGGTTAATAGCCGACAATGTATCGCGCAGCACTTTGGTATCGTAATAATAGAAAGGCGTCTGCAAAGTGCGGAATTTATCGATTGGAAATATTCCCTTCATAATTCGAAAAACTTGTTTAGTTGGTTAAAAAAGAGCGCTTTTATCAGTTCGGTAAAAGCGCTCGTATTATTTGTGGAATTATTTGCCGTTGAAAAGCATATCGCTCAACGATTGTAAAGCTACTTTCTTATCACACTCCCGAATGAGGAAGGAGATGTTGTAGTTACTTCCTCCAAACGAGATCATTCGCACCGGTATATCGCGCATCGCATCGAGTGCTTTCGCTTCAAAACCGACATTTTCCCATTCAAGGTCACCTACAACGCAGATGATACACATTTCTTTATCAACGGTTACTGTTCCGTATTTCTTCAGGTCATCCAGAATCTCATTAAGATGTTTCGTGTTATCTATCGTAACAGATACACCGACCTCTGACGTACAGATCATATCGATAGATGTCTGATAGCTTTCGAAGATTTCGAACACCTTACGCAAGAAACCATGAGCCAATAACATGCGGCTGGATTTAATCTTAATAGCAGTGATGTTATCTTTTGCAGCTACTGCCTTGATCTTGCCTTTTTCCGTGTCGTTAGAAATCAGTGTGCCCGGAGCCTCCGGATCCATTGTGTTCAACAGGCGGACAGGGATATTGGCATATTTAGCTGGCTGAATACAAGTAGGGTGCAGAATCTTTGCACCGAAATAAGCCAACTCGGCTGCTTCTTCGAAGTGCAGCTGACGTACCGGAGCGGTCTTGTCAACAATACGCGGGTCGTTATTGTGCATACCGTCGATATCTGTCCAGATCTGGATTTCGGAAGCGTTCACTGCTGCTCCGATCAGAGAAGCGGTGTAGTCGCTACCACCACGTTGCAGGTTGTCTATCTCACCGTAAGCATTGCGGCAGATGAAACCTTGCGTAATGTAGATTTCCGTATCCGGATAAAGATCGAGTTGAACACGCAACTTATCCTTAATATATACGGGATCCGGTTCTGCATTCTTATCAGTACGCATGAATTCCAAAGCCGGAAGCAACACGGACTTCACACCACATTCCTGCAGGTAGAAGTTTACCATCGCCGTAGAGATAAGCTCTCCCTGTGCCAAAACCACTTTCTCTTCGAACAAAGTGAAAAGGTCTTTAGTATAGGAGCGGATGTAGTCGAAGTGGGATTTGACAACTTCAAGACCTTTCTGTTTATATTCCTGGGTTGCAAAAAGCTCATCAATATGCTGTTTATATTTTGCTTCCAGCTTATTAATAATCTCGTTGGCACCCTCCGGATTCTTCTTATACAGATAGTCCGAAATTTCCACCAATGTGTTTGTTGTTCCTGACATAGCAGAAAGAACAACAATCTTCTGTTCACCATCGGTAATCAATTTGGCTACTTCCTTCATGCGCTGAGCAGAACCTACGGAAGTTCCTCCAAACTTTAAAACTTTCATTTTCGTTACTGTTTTAGTTATCTATATTTAAATCTATTTCTATTGTTCTCTGTCTGGGCATGTATTCATCGGTCACATCTACAATCTGATGGTCGGCACAACGATATACCCTGCCCGGATAATCTTTCAGCAGTTGCAAATTGTGCGTCGTCATCACTACCGATGAACCGGATTCGCAGATATTGTGCAACAATTCAACGATGGCTTTACCTGTTTCCACATCCAGATTTCCGGTTGGTTCATCCGCCAGGATGATAGCCGGAGAATTGAGTACGGCACGTGCAATCACAATGCGCTGCTGTTCGCCACCGGAAAGTTCGTTCGGAAGTTTATAACCTTTGTTGGACATTCCCACCAGTTGAAGCACTTCTTCAATGCGATCCTGTATCTCCTGTTTGTTTTTCCAGCCTGTGGCACGAAGCACAAATTCCAGGTTATTATATACAGTACGGTCTGTGAGCAGCTGAAAATCCTGGAATACAATGCCTAACTTGCGGCGCAGTTGCGGGATATGCTTACGTTTGATAGATCGCATATTATAACCCAGCACTTCCGCTTCACCGTCAATTACATCCAGTTCGCCATAAAGAGTTTTGAGCAGACTCGTTTTTCCCGAGCCTACTTTTCCGATCAAATAGACAAACTCTCCTTTGTGCAATTCCAGATTTACATCACTTAGCACACAGAGTTCCTGTTGATGGATTTCTACGTTCTTATATTGTATCAACGCCCCGTCATCCATGCCGACTCCCGTTTTTATTTTTAATTTCTAATCTTTACTTATTAATGCTTCTTCCATGTACTGCTATGTCTTTCCTGCAGTTCACGCGCAAGATCTTCAATGCGATAGCCTTTTGAAGTGAGCAATACAATCATGTGATAAATGAGGTCGGCTCCTTCGTAGATCAAACGTTCGTCAGTACCGTTCGTTGCTTCAATCACTGTTTCCACAGCTTCCTCACCTACTTTTTGAGCTATCTTATTGATTCCCGATTCAAACAGGCTGGTCGTATAAGAACCTTCAGGCATTTCTTCGTGACGCTTGTCTATGAAGTCCTGCAATGCTTTCAGGAACATGACCGGTTCTTCGTTTTTCTCACCCCAACAAGTATCTGTACCTGTATGACACACAGGGCCTACCGGATCTACTTGAATCAATAATGTATCATTGTCGCAATCAGCCTTTATAGATACAACATGAAGGAAGTTACCGCTTTCTTCGCCTTTTGTCCATAAACGATTCTTCGTACGGCTAAAGAATGTAACTTTTCCGGTTTCTGCCGTTTTATCATAAGCTTCTTTATTCATGAAACCCAGCATCAAGACCTTACGTGTCTCGTTGTCCTGTATGATAGCCGGAACGAGTCCGTTCATTTTATCGAAATCCAATTCCATTTTTTATATAAGTTCTAATTACTATTTCAATTTACAATTACTATCTATCGCCTACGAATGTTTTTTTACCTGATGGTAATTCCTTCGCCGCAGCCTAAAGGCTAATTTTTGCAGCACAGCAATTACCTGATGGTAATTCCTTCGCCGCAAAGATACGATTTTAATTCGGGAATTTTAATTTCTCCGAAGTGAAAAACACTGGCAGCCAAAGCAGCATCTGCCTTTCCCTGTAAAAAGACATCACGGAAGTGCTCCTTACAGCCTGCACCTCCCGAAGCTATAATGGGAATGGAGAGTTGATCCGCTAAAGCGGCAAGTGCTTCATTTGCATAACCGGCTTTTACACCATCGTGATTCATGCTTGTGAAGAGTATTTCTCCTGCTCCGCGTTCCTGTGCCTCTTTGGTCCACTCGAACAGGTCTTTATCCGTTTCGATGCGCCCTCCGTTCAGGTAACATTTCCAACCGTTTTCGGTCTGTTTAGCATCCACAGCCAACACACAAACCTGTGAGCCGAAATTCTTTGCTATCTCGTCAACCAACCGGGGATTACGGATAGCGGAAGAATTGATAGAAATCTTATCCGCTCCTGCATTCAGCAGACGGTCTACATCACTTAATTCATTGATGCCACCACCTACGGTAAATGGGATATTGATATTAGCAGCAATCCGCTTTACCAATTCCGTAAAAGTCTTACGTCCTTCATGGCTTGCAGTAATGTCCAGAAAAACAAGTTCATCTGCCCCTTGTTCACTGTAAGCACGACCTAGCTCCACCGGATCACCGGCTTGGCGCAAGTTGACAAAATTCGTTCCTTTCACGGTTTGTCCGTCTTTTATATCCAGACAAGGTACTATTCTTTTTGCTAACACAATCCTATTTTATTTATTGTTCAACAATTTATAATCTATATTCCTGAAGCTTGATTCTTATCTTCCTTATAATAAAGGTATCTTATTTATTCTGATACGCTCATTATAGAAAGATTCTCAAATCTTGTAAGGTGATATGTCCTTCGTATAATGCCTTACCGAAAATAACTCCGGGAACACCGGCCTCATCCAAAGCAACAATATCATCCACCTTGCTCACCCCGCCACTAGCCATCAGATAAAGGTCAGGGAATTTCGCCAGCATCTCTTTATACAAATCAATAGAAGGGCCACTCAACATTCCGTCACAGCTAATATCCGTACAGATTACTTTTCGTATACCCTTATCTATATAATTTTCGAGAAATGGAAAAAGTTCACAGGCACTTTCATCTTTCCAACCGTTGACGGCTATCTTATGATCTTTTACATCTGCCCCCAAAATAATCTTCTCACTGCCGTATATTTCCAGCCAATGACAGAATAATTCCGGATCTTTCACCGCAATACTTCCTCCGGTTACCATCTGCGCACCACTCTCAAAAGCAATTTTCAAATCTTCATCACTCTTTACTCCCCCACCAAAATCTATGACGAGAGAAGTGCGTGCAGCAATCTGTTCCAACACCCGATAGTTAACGACATGATGAGAAGCAGCACCGTCCAAGTCTACCACATGAAGCCTGCGAACACCGTTCGCTTCAAACTCCTTAGCAACTTCCACCGGGTTCTCATTATACACCTTTTTACTATCGTAATCTCCCTGGGAAAGGCGTACGCACTTTCCGTCAATAATATCAATGGCTGGAATAATTTCTATCATCTATTTACTATTTGTATCTTAGAGGTTTAAAAAGTTTGTCAGAATCTTCTCTCCTGTCTTACCACTTTTCTCCGGATGGAACTGGGTAGCATAAAAGTTATCTTTATGCAGCGCAGCACTGAACGGGTGAATATAGTCAGTTGTAGCAGCAGTAAAGTCGCAGGTCGGCACATAGAAGCTATGCACAAAATAGACAAACTCTTCTTCGGTGAACCCTTCAAACAATTTGCTATTCGTTTTCCCAATGGTGTTCCATCCCATGTGCGGCACTTTATCCTCATGTTTCTGCGGGACAAAACGTTTCACATCCACATCAAAGATATTCAAACAATCGACTTCTCCTTCTTCGGAATACCGGCACATCAACTGCATGCCGAGACAAATTCCAAATACAGGCTGACGGAGATTCTTTATCAGTTCGTCCAGTCCCGTTGCTTTCAAGTGGTTCATGGTAGTTTCCGCCTCTCCCACTCCGGGAAAAATAACTTTATCAGCCGACTGAAGTTCTTCTTTATCAGCAGTAATCACCGCTTCTACCCCCAACCGTTTTAAAGCATAATCCACAGAACGAATATTGCCGGCATTGTATTTTACAACTGCTACTTTCATCAGCTAAATATTACTGTTTTATTTTTATAAGCCAAAACTTTGCGCTCAATGTGCTTCTGCACTGCACGCGAAAGAACGATTTTTTCCAAATCCTTTCCTTTATTTACGAGGTCTTCAATAGCATCTTTATGAGTGATGCGCACTACATCCTGTTCAATAATCGGTCCGGCATCCAGTTCTGTCGTTACATAATGACTAGTTGCACCAATAATTTTCACTCCTCTCTGGAAAGCTGCGTGATAAGGCTTCGCCCCTACAAACGCAGGAAGGAAAGAGTGATGGATATTGATAATCTTATTCGGATAAGCATTAATCATCTGTTCGGAGATCACCTGCATATAGCGTGCCAATACAATAAATGTAATCTTATGTTTGGCAAGCAGTTCCATCTCTTTGCGTTCCTGTTCTTCTTTCGTCTCCTTGGTGATAGGGAACAGATAGAAAGGAATTCCGAAACGTTCTGCTACGTGCTGCAAATCCGGATGGTTACTTATAATAAGAGGTATCTCTACATTCCACTCTCCTGCCGTATACCGGGCTAGCATATCGAAAAGACAATGTGACAGCTTGGATACGAAAATAGCCATACGTGGTTTTACATCAGAAAAATAAAGACGAAAATCCATTTCATATTTTTGCCCGTAGAGTGTTCTGAAATAATCTTCAATTTTTTCCTGTGGAACCAGAAAATCTTTCAGTTCCCATTCAATACGCATGAAGAAGATGTTCTCTACATGATCTACATACTGATCCAGATAGATAATATTTCCTTTGTTTACCGTAATAAAGTCTGTCACTTCCGCAAGGATTCCCGGTTTGTCGGGACAGTGCAATAACAGTTTGGCTGTTGTCATCATTCTTTTTACTAATTAACGATTCTAGGCAGATTATTTTCTACCTTTCTAATTTTAGTCCGCAAAAATAACGATTTATTGCAAAATTACGAATTATTCAAGCAGAAAGTTGATATAAAAACGGTGATTTCTTACAGATAGAAAGATATCGGGAGTTATTTTCAATGAAAAGAATGACAAACTTTAGGATAGTGACGCCATTGCCTTCGGATAGTGACGGTATTCCATCGTGATAGCGTCACTATAATGACCGGATACCGTCACTATCCGATCAGAAGAAAAACGAATATTTTTTTTCATTACAAAAGTACTCAAAATGAGACACTAAGCATTTTTCTCGTTTTTTCTTGAAAAAAACTTTTCTCAAAACGCTTGCAGGTTTACAAAAAACAACTACCTTTGCACCCGCAATCGAGAGAGATGCAGATTAATAAATTGAAATTCTGGTGCGTTAGTTCAGTTGGTTAGAATACATGCCTGTCACGCATGGGGTCACGGGTTCGAGTCCCGTACGCACCGCTTCTTTCATTAAGAAGCAAAGAGAATAGAAATGAGTTAATCCAATTAAAATTTGGTGCGTTAGTTCAGTTGGTTAGAATACATGCCTGTCACGCATGGGGTCACGGGTTCGAGTCCCGTACGCACCGCAAAGGAGAATGAGTAAAATCATTCTCCTTTTTTATTGATAATCCTACACTCTTCCACACAGTTACCTGATTACCTGTTTCGCCCACTCTCCGGCTTGCTTACCGCTTCCGTTCAACAACCGCCCTTCTCCCCATGTAATTTTTGGATAAAGTTTCTTGAGTTGTTTTACACTATTAGTTATCGAGCTTCCTCCAGAAGTAGCAAATGGAATAACAGTTTTACCGGAGAAATCATATTTCTCAAGGAATGTGTTGACCGGACGCGGACATAAATTCCACCATATCGGGTAACCAAGGAATACCACGTCGTAATCTTTCAGTTCAAGCGCTTCTCCACCCAATTCCGGACGTGAATTTTCAGTCGTCATTTCAATTGAACTACGGCTACTCTTGTTGTTCCAGTCGAGATCTGCCGAGGTATAGGCCGTAGCGGGAGTTATTCGGTAAAGTTTGCCGCCAACCGTTTTTGCAATGGCATCGGCAACTTTTTCTGTAGTTCCAGTACAAGAAAAATAGGCAACCAGGATTTTCTCATCAGACTGTACATTAGTATTCGCTGTCTGATTCTGCGCTTTTGATGAGCAGCTAAAGCAAAGGAGACTCATAAATATGAATATAATCTGTTTCATTTTATTTTGATTTTAAATATTTCTTATCACTAATTAGTTTAGACATTATCACGATGGAGTAACCCCACAGGCGTTTTCATTCTTCTATTACTTTGATAAAATGTGCAGGAACACCACCTACAACCGTATTCGCTTCCACATCTTTTGTCACTACAGCTCCGGCACCTACAACAGCATTATCACCGATAGTCACTCCCTGAAGAATCGTCGCGTTAGAACCTATCCATACATTCTTACCGAGCACGATAGGTGCAGGATAAGTCGTTTTACGGTCTTGCGGAGCCAACCCGTGATTAAGTGTAGCAAAAACGACATTATGCCCGATCTGGCAACCATCGCCAATAGTCACACCACCATGATCCTGAAAATGACAGCAGGCATTAATAAACACACCCTCACCAACGGTAATATTCTTACCGAAATCCGTATAAAACGGGGGAAAGACCCGGAGCGACGATGGCACCTGATAACCGAACAACCCGGAGAGTAATCGGCGCACTTCGTCCGGTGTATGATATGCCGTATTCAGTTGGAAGGTGATACGTCTTGCCTCATTGCTCATATCGTCCATCAAACGATGTATTTCTTCTGTATTAAGCGCCTTGCGCGTCTTTACATATTCCTTAAATTCCTCGGTAGTCATATTATTTCCTTTCAAAAGATAAAACAGGATTAGCAAAAATCATCGTTTAGTCTGTTCGAGTTTGTTATACTCATCATCTGTAACCGGTTCAAGCCACTCATTGGAAGTGTTTTCGCCGGAAACTTCGAAAGCCAGATGAGCAAACCAACTGTCGGCAGCAGCTCCGTGCCAGTGTTTCACATTGGCAGGAATATGGATAACCGTACCAGGCAGAATCTCTACCGCCGGTTTACCTTCTTCCTGATACCAGCCTCGACCGGCTACACCGATAAGCATCTGTCCGCCACCTTTCGTTGCACGGTGAATATGCCAGTTATTGCGGCAACGCGGTTCAAAAGTAACGTTAGAGATATTCACCTGCTCGCGCGAAACCGGAGCAAGATAACTGTTACCAATAAAATACTGTGCATAGGCTGTATTGGGTTCGCCAATAGGGAAAATCATCTCACGCTGGAAAGCTGTTTTCGCATCCTCACCAACAATATCTTCAGACCATACTCCTTTTGCCAAATTGAACGCCGCCCACGCCTTCGGCCAACCTGCATAAAAACCTATATGAGTGATAATCTCTGCGATCTCCGTGCGGGTAATGCCGTTCTTCTTCGCCGACTGAAGATGATAAACGAGCGAATTGTCCGTGATTCCCATACTGATAAGGGAGGTAATGGTTACTAAACTGCGGTCACGCAGACCGAGTTTGTCAGTGCGGCTCCAAACTTCTCCAAAGAGAACATCGTCATTGAGTTCCGCAAACTTGGGGGCAAACGTTCCTAACTGGTCACGTCCTGCCGTCTGTACTATCTTTTCTTGTGCCATAACATTGAGTGTTAAAATACTAAATACTGAAAATAAAAGGAGTTTATTCATAATCATTTCGTTTTTTCATTGTTAAACTTCTGATTGCAAATTTACTGCGATAAAACGAGTGGGCTTGTATATGATTTACTGATATTTGTACCCAAATCCTCGATTCTGTAATAAAGCCATATATAATTCAAAGAAAATGAATTATATTTGCGATAAAGAAAATTAAAGAAAGGATTATGGAAGAGGTCATTAAACTTGATGAGGTAGATAAATACAACAAACTTTTCGGACTTGAAACACGACACCCGTTGGTTAGTGTTGTTGATCTGTCAAAAGCAACACAATGGCCGGAACATTGCAAAATCAACTACGGCGTATATGCTCTTTACTTGAAAGATACCTACTGTGGAAATATCATGTATGGGCGTCAGAGTTACGACTATCAGGATGGTACGATTGTCAGCTTTGCTCCAGGCCAAATAGTAGAGACAAAGATGATTAAAGATGTCCAACCAAACGCTCATGGCATCCTGTTTCACCCCGATCTGATTCGTGGCACGGCACTCGGTCAGGAGATCAAGAACTATTCTTTCTTTTCCTACGAAACCCGTGAGGCATTACACCTTTCAGAGGAGGAACGGGAGACCGTGATGGATTGCCTGCATAAGATTGAAATAGAACTGAAACACAACATAGACAAGCACAGCCGCCGATTAATTTGTGCCAATATCGGACTACTGCTTGATTATTGCATGCGTTTCTACGAACGACAGTTCACAACACGCGAAGAAGTGAACAAAGACATCATCGTCCGTTTCGAACGATTGCTGGATGAGTATTTCGACAACGAAACTCCACTACGAGAGGGATTACCTACCGTTAAATACTTTGCCGACAAAGTATTTCTATCAGCAAACTATTTCGGAGATATGATTAGCAAACAGACGGGACAGACCGCCTCGGAATATATCCAGAATAAACTGATCGAACGCGCTAAAGAAGCTTTGCTGGCAACAGACAAGACTACAAGTGAAATTGCTTACGGATTGGGATTCCAATATCCGCAGCATCTAAGCCGGATGTTCAAGCGGATTACAGGTTGTACTCCCAATGAATTCCGCTCACAAAATTAGTCTTTATATGAAAAAGGTAAGAATAAAATATGCTATGATTTAGAGCGTAATCATAAATGACGACCCTAAAGTAAGCATATTTATATACTCACCACTGTTTCTGCTATGTGACGGAAGCAAGTTATAATCGAGAAAAAAACGGATTCCATAATATTCCTTTGCTTTGAACGTCAAGGAAACCCCACTTCCCATGCAGAAACCACTTCTTGAAGAAACCGACCGGTCAGTTAATTCCAATTGTGGATAATGTACGTATCCACCGAGAAGTTTACTGCCTATCAGCCATCGTGAAGACAACGGATATGAAAAATAGCTTCCTCCGCAAAACGATATCGCATCAAATGTATTATTCTCTGCCTGTTCTTCATTGACAATAATCAAAGTATTGGAAACTGTGAATCGTCCTCCAACACCTACATACGGATTGAAGAAATATGCCCCCTCCACCCCGGCCGAACTGCCTGATGAAGTACGGAACTCCATTTCTTCGTCGATATCATAACTGCTCAACGGAATATTCAACCCGAGATACAAACTGACAAATGAAGGCTTATCCATCCTGTCGAACACATTTTCATTCGCAAACCTATTGATCCCTTTTTCCCTGAATATCAGATCCGCAAAGTAATACCCCACTTCCGTTGACAATATTCCGATTCCTGCACCCGTCAATACATCACTTAACCAATGCTTGTTGTTTGCCATCCGCATAAGACCGGTTGCAGTAGCCACACTATATGCTCCGACACCTACCCACGGACTTTTATGTCCGTATTCCTTAGTAAACATAGTAGCAGTCATAAATGCCGTAGCCGTATGTCCGGATGGAAAAGAATGTTTGTTTGAACCATCCGGACGCTCGACGTTCGTCGTTTGCTTCAGAGTATTTACCACACCACCCATCAGCAGTGCAGAAAAAGCATCGGAAACGAGCATTCTACCCCATGAACTGCGACTTTGCACTCCGGCTGCTTTCATACCAAGCATCACCGCAGCAGGGGCATATTGCATATAATCATCCAAATGACGATTGAAACGGGGCAGATATTCGTTACGTAAACCTCGAAAATGATCGTCCTCACTTTTTACAATCAAGCCACCAACAATTAACGGAACGCCGATATACGTCATCTGATAGAAACGGGAAGATGAGAATTTATCAAGCCTTCTACTAAAATTGGTTGTTGTAGAGATACGCAAGCTATCCCCTCTTTCTGCCATTACATTATCTGCCAAATCTTGAGCCGATAAGAAAGAAAAGCTACAAATGCCAACAATGCATATTACAATCTTTTTCATGCTATCGTAAATTTTCTTGAATTAGGATACAAAGATAACAGGCAACTTTGTAGAAAGTTTGAAGATTCACAGAATTATGACTGTAAATTCATATTTTCCATTGGAACAGGTATATGAAATCTTCCAGTCATGATAATCACATACGGCTTTTACGATAAGATACTATCCGAAAGGTTCTGTTCATCTTCTATAATAAATATCTTCATGGCTTCTTAGGATCCTATAGCAAGATACAATACGGGCAAGAGTAACTTTTTAGAGTTATTTTTTTACGCATATCAAATTATATGATTCTTCACAGAGTCTTTTTATCTCATCATCCGGCATATCATCATTAAACCGGATGCTAATCCAATATTTGAGACTTGAATTAAAAGGTGCACCTACCGCATAATACATCGCTTTTAGTTCATCAATCACCATTGGATCACATTTAATGGTGCACCTATCAAATTTACTTATATCAAAAAAGCAAAACATTTTGCCTTTCACATAAAAGACAAGTATATCTTTCGCCCAACGAAATGCCCCAAAGGGCATTTTCTCTGTAACGCCGGGTAAGGATAAACAAAATTCTCTAAACTCTTCTATATTCATTATAAGTTATACAATTTCTTTTTCTGTTCCGAATTTCTTATCCATCGGGCGGATGAATGACCATGTAGAATGAATAACATGCCACTCTCCATCCGTTTCTTTCTGAAAAACTTCAATACAATTGTATTCCATATCAATAAGAGTTGTCTTGGCAAATAGTTGATAGGTCAAAACGGCCATATCTTGCCCAAACTGTACACGAGGATTCGAGAAGTCATAACTGTCGGCAAAAAGTTTTCCTTCGATTGTTTTCAAAAATTCAGCGATAGTGGCATGGTTATCAACACGTTTGGTAACCACTGCATCAAAATAGGAAAAGCTATGTTTCGACCAAAGCTGTTCATATCCTGATGTATCTCCTTTGAACCATTTGTTGAGCGCTGCTTTCTCTAGCCCGATAATGTACTCGGCAAGCCTATATTCTGCTTCACTGTTATACTGCCATATAGCAGTCACTTTCTGTTGCTCCATATTCTTTCGTTTTTTAAGTTTGCAATTATACAGATTATAATAAACATCACATAACCTGTATATGGATTTATGGATGCAAAGATAAAGGGGTTTATCCAAAAAGCTGTTTCACAAAACGGGAAGTACGTTTCACAATTCGGGACTATTGACGATTATGCTCCCGAAACTGACTAGGAGTATCTCCCACACTCTTGCGGAAAAGACGTACAAAATAGGAAGTAGTATTAAAATGAAGTTTTTCGGAAATTTCCGTTATCGACAAAGAAGTATAAATCAGCAAACGCTTTGCCTCATTTATTGCACGGTTCAGGATATATTGCTTGGTAGACATACCAAGATGTTGAGTGATTATCTTATTCAGATAATTAGGGGTGATACACAAGATATCTGCATAATGTTTGACATCACAGTGTGTCTCAAAATCTTCATTCACCTGTTTCTGAAAAGCAGCAATATAACGTAGCAAGGCTATTTCGGTATCTGTATTAACTGTAGAAGTGATATTTTCAGCTCTGTTTATTAGTGTAAGTGTCTCATAGAGCATAGCCCTTAACAAATGCTGGTCTTTACTAGAACTATTGTTATCAATCTCCGATTTCATATTCTTATAAAGATAGATCAGCCTCTCAAATAAATCTTCTCCAAGATGCAAGAAAGAAGATGGCCGATCAGAACGCAGATAAACAAATTTGTTCAGGAACAACGGGTCATTAAAGAACGAGAGCAAAAATTCTTCTTCAAAAAGTAAATGTACACCTTTCAGTTTATAGTCTGCCGGCCATGACCAAATATCCCCCGGACGGGAACACGCCACCATTCCTTTTTCAACGCACTGCTTTTGCCCGTTTATTGCAATATCTTCTGCACCATCCATAAACAGAATAATGCTATAAAACGATGTACAATATACAGAAGTCTGGCTGATATCTGCTTTCATGACATCAATGTCTATAACATCTATGAGTAACTCGTTCCCATATTTATGTTTATAGAATTTATATAGAGGTATTGATTTCATCGCTTGGCATTATTTTACTTTGCAAAAGTATACATTTGTATAATCAAAGCAAAATGATATTTGCATCAGGCAGAAGAGAAATATAAAAATAGAATTATACCAACTAATTATTATATCTTTGTACCCATGTTATATATACTTGTAATTGGACAAGCGTCTCTACAAACTACCGTAAATAGTTACTTATAACAGTCAATTAAAAAAAATACTATAGTTATGAGTTACATTACAACTTTTACGGGGAAGCATTTCGACCCCATCCACCCTGTTCCTGAAAAAATTGATGTGAAAGACATCGCTCATGCCTTGTCTTTGATCTGTCGTGCAAACGGTCATACCCGTTTCTTTTATTCTGTTGCCCAACATTCTATCGCGTGCTGCAAAGAAGCTAAAACACGAGGGCTTTCCAACCGTATACAGTTGGGATGTTTGTTGCATGACAGCAGCGAAGCTTACATGTCAGATGTGACACGTCCGATAAAAGCCAAACTTACTGAATATCTTAAATTCGAAGATCACCTGCAAAATATGATTTGGAATCATTTTATTAGCGAACCTCTCTCGGATACAGAAAAGAAAGCAATATTTGAAATTGACGACGAGATGCTTTCTTATGAATTCATACACCTTTTGCCTGAAAGTATTTCTGACGATTATAAATTCATTTTATCCAGACCAACATTAGAATTTATAAACCCTACAATCGTTGAGGATGAATTTATAAGTTTATCTGCAGAGATTGGTACCCCCACAAGCTAAATGGCATGCGAACTCTGTTTTTAAAACCGATAAGATACTTTTATCTTCAGACTCTTGACAAAGGACTTTTTATGTTGTATCTTTGAGAGAAGAAAAAGTATAAACAGCATGAAAATAGTAAGAAATAATCATACATAAATCATAAATAACCTGGTATTTTACAATACCACTCCTATACGATATGGGGCAATAGTCGAATGATTATTGCCCCATTTTGTTTATAATTCAGCTTAAAATCTCTCATCTGATTCTAAAACTGTTCTACAATAGTTTATAATAAACTCGAATACCGTTTTACTAAAACTATCAAAAAGTTTATTATAAACAGCATCCGGGTTTATTAAAAACCACGTTTCCTTTTGTCAAAAATAGAGTAAACAAGATTTCTAGGATTCACCATAAAAAGATCTGCTACAACCTTACAAGTAATATAAACACACAATCTTTCATTTACTTCTTTATTTACACAATCGTTTTCCTCCCTCACATTTCATCTCTCTATTTTTCCAATTCGTTAATTAAATCAAAAACTTCAATTACAATTTGCTATATCTACCATATTTTTACATACATTTGCGTCTGACACAGGTGTCAAACACAAGGTCTAATTTAAGATATTTGGTATATGAATGCATATAAAGTGGGGTTAGATATAGGCTCTACTACCGCTAAGATGGTAGTATTGGACAAAGATGGAACTACAGTCTTGTTTTCCGGATACAAAAGGCATCAGGCAAAAATACAAGAATGTTTACTCGGATTTCTTTATCAAATAAAGGAACAGTTGGGTGATATTCCTTTATCTTTCCATATTACGGGCTCTGTTGGAATGGGAATTTCAGAGAAATGCTCTCTGCCGTTTGTGCAAGAAGTTGTAGCTGCAACAAACTATGTACGCCGGGAGCATCCGCACACAGCCACTATGATCGATATTGGAGGAGAAGATGCGAAAGTTGTTTTCTTTCAGGACGGACAGGCTACAGACCTGCGCATGAATGGAAATTGCGCCGGCGGAACCGGGGCTTTCATTGACCAGATGGCTATTCTGCTTGGAGTCTCCATCGACGAATTGAATGAACTGGCACTTCGTTCCAATCAGGTATACTCTATCGCTTCACGCTGCGGAGTATTCTGCAAAACGGACATACAGAATCTGATAGCCAAAAATATATCCAAAGAAAATATAGCAGCTTCTATTTTCCATGCAGTAGCCGTACAGACCACTGTCACACTTGCACGCGGTTGCAATATCGTAGCTCCGGTATTACTCTGCGGTGGCCCATTGACTTTTATTCCGGCCCTTCGGAAAGCATTTGCCAACTATCTGAATCTGTCACAAGATACAGATTTCATATTACCGGAAAAAGGAAATCTGATCCCTGCCTGGGGAGCAGCATTGGCAGAGAGCAATGAAGAAAGTATTCATCTCTCCAACCTGATACAGGTAATAGAAAACAAACTAAGTGTTACCTCGCCTTTCCAGAGTGAGCTTTCTCCTATATTCGACAGTGAGGAAGAATATAGGTCATGGAAAAAGGAAAAAGACCAGTATAAAATTCAATATGCCAGTCTGTGTCCCGGATTGCAGGAAGCAACCATCGGCATAGACTCCGGCTCTACTACCACCAAAATCGTAGTACTCGACAACAATCATCGTATCCTTTACTCCTATTATCACGACAACAACGGAAACCCTATAAAAACAGTAGAGAACGGCCTGCAGAAACTATATGAAGAATGCCGGAGACGGGGAACCACCCTGCGCATAAAAGGAGGATGTTCTACCGGTTATGGAGAAGATCTGATAAAAGCGGCTTTCCACATGGATGCGGGAATCATTGAAACCATCGCTCATTATGCTGCTGCCAAACATATCAGCAAAGAAGTTTCTTTTATCCTGGATATTGGAGGGCAGGATATGAAAGCCATCTTTGTGAACGACGGAGTAATCAACAGAATCGAAATCAATGAAGCCTGTTCCTCCGGTTGCGGTTCTTTTATCAGTACGTTTGCACAATCGCTGGATTACAGTGTGGAGGACTTTGCCAAAGCAGCTTGTTTTTCGCAAGCACCATGTGATCTGGGTACGCGTTGCACAGTCTTCATGAACTCCAAAGTAAAACAGGTGCTTCGGGAAGGAGCGTCCGTAGCGGATATAGCTGCCGGATTATCTTATTCCGTTGTTAAAAACTGCCTGTATAAGGTTCTGCAATTAAAAGACACCGAGATACTTGGCGACCATATTGTCGTGCAGGGAGGAACCATGCGTAATGATTCCATCGTACGAAGTCTGGAAAAGCTGACCGGGAAACAAACCTTCCGCAGTAACTGTCCTGAATTGATGGGTGCTCTTGGTTGCGCCCTATATGCCAAGCAAATCGAAAATGCCCGAGTGACGGAGCTGAACGAGATGCTCCAATGGGCACAATATACTTCCAAGCAACTTCAATGCCGGGGGTGCGAGAACCAGTGTGCCATCATGCGATATACGTTCAACAGTGAAAACCATTACTTTTCCGGCAACCGATGTGAGAAGGTGTTTTCCAATAAAGGAAGCCATGCGGACAAAGGCATCAATACGTATGATAAAAAGCTGGAATTATTATTCGACCGGAACGCAGACATTCCACAACCCCTATTCACCATAGGCATTCCACGTATTCTGAATATGTATGAGGAATACCCTTTCTGGCATACCTTATTTACTGCTTGCGGCATTCAGGTACAGTTGTCGGAACCCTCTACATTCAGCAAATACGAGACTGCTGCCGGCATGGTGATGTCTGATAACATCTGCTTCCCTGCCAAACTTGTGCACAGTCATATCCGTAATCTGACGCAACAAAACGTCGACCGGATATTTATGCCGTTCGTCGTTTTCGAGAAAAAGGATAAGCAACAGCAAAACAGCTATAATTGCCCCATCGTTTCCGGTTATTCGGAAGTCATCAAAAGTGTACAAGAAGAGAATATACCGATAGATGCTCCGACTATCACCTTCAAAGATGAAGCGTTGCTGTATAAACAATGCAATGAATATCTGAAATCTTTGGGTATCAGGGATGAGGTATGCAAAAATGCCTTCTCACGCGCATTACAGGAACAATATGCTTTCGAAGAAAAAATTGCTGCCTATAATCAGGAAGTTCTGAACGAGGGAAGGGAAAAACACAAACTGATTATCTTACTCGCCGGACGCCCTTACCATAGCGATCCACTGATACAGCACAAGGTTTCGGACATGATTGCTGCGATGGGAGTTTATGTGATAACTGATGATATTGTCCGTCAGCAAGAGATTTCATTGGAAAAAACTCATTACCTCTCTCAATGGGCATTTACCAACCGTATTCTGAAAGCAACCAAGTGGGCGGCAATGCAAGAGGGTGGCATACAATATATGCAGATGACTTCTTTTGGCTGCGGTCCGGATGCTTTTCTTATAGATGAAGTGCGTAACTTGCTGAAACGATACGGCAAGAATCTTACTTTGCTCAAGATAGACGATGTTAATAATATCGGCTCCATCAAATTACGAGTCCGCTCGTTGGTGGAAAGCTTGAATTTCAGTTTGAAACATTCTCAAGCGAAAGGTCCCAAGCCATTTGTTTCAACTGCTCCTTTCACCAAGAAAGACAAAAAGAAGAAAATCCTCGCTCCATTCTTTACGCCTTTCATTTCACCACTCATTCCATCCATCATGAAAGTGGCCGGATATGAAATGGAGACTTTACCGTTGAGCGACACCGCATCTTGCGACTGGGGATTGAAATACTCCAATAATGAGGTATGTTATCCGGCAACATTGATTGTCGGCGACATAGTAAAAGCCTTTAAAAGCGGACGTTATGATCCTGCCAATACGTGCGTTGCCATCACACAAACCGGTGGACAATGTCGTGCCAGCAACTATATTTCACTGATAAAAAAGGCATTGATTGAGAATGGGTACACCAATACACCGGTGGTATCACTTGCTTTCGGCAGTGGTATCGAAAATGAGCAATCCGGTTTTAAAGTAAACTGGCTCAAGGTTTTGCCAATCATACTTGCGTCTGTGTTATATAGCGATTGTATCGCTAAATTTTATTATGCAGCCGTCGTTCGTGAGAAGGAACGGGGACAGGCCGCTCGTCTGCGCGATCTTTATCTGGATACAGCACAGCCCATCATCCAGAAAAATAAACCGGAGGACTTGTTAAGCTACTTATACCTGGCTGCCAGAGACTTCAACAAAATCTGTGAACAGAGATCCTGTCACAAAGTAGGTATTGTTGGAGAAATATTCCTGAAGTTCAACCCTTTTGCTCAAAAAGATGTCACCTCATGGCTCATCAACCAGAAGATCGAAGTGATTCCGCCACTGATAAGTGATTTCTTCATGCAGGGATTTGTCAACCTGAAAGTGAGACAGAACCAACACTTGCAGCGAAAACTCACTCCCGACTTTGTTATTGACTGGTTATACAAGAAAGTCCAGAAACAGATTAATAAAGTGAATGAAATCGGCAAAAGTTTCAATTACTTCACGCCGTTCGAATCAATCTTTGAAAAGGCAGAAAAAGCTAAACAAGTCATCTCCCTGGGCACCCAGTTTGGAGAGGGTTGGCTGATATCCGGTGAAATACTATCCTTTGCTTCCCAAGGAGTCAATCATGTCATTAGCTTGCAACCTTTCGGGTGCATTGCCAATCACATTGTAGAAAAAGGAATAGAAAAACGTATAAAATCGCTGTGCCCTCAAATGAATATACTATCTTTAGACTTTGACAGTAGCGTCAGCGATGTGAACATAACAAACAGATTATTACTTTTTATTGACAACATAAACAACTAAAATTATGGCTACAACGGAACATAGCGATTTAGAGCAGCAAATAATAAAAACTGCCCAACAGCTTTTTATAGAAAAAGGATTTGTGGAGACCAGCATGAGTGATATTGCTGCAACGGTAGGAATCAACCGGCCCACTTTACATTATTATTTCAGAACCAAAGATAAGATGTTCAAAGCCGTATTCGGCTCGATAGTCATGTCTTTAATGCCGAAAATACAGGATATAGTAAAACAGGATATCCCATTTATGGAGCGACTGAGCATGATTCTGGATGAGTATATTGAGCTTTTCACAAGCAATCCCTGTCTTCCCAGATTCATTTGTGGGGAAATACAGCGTGATGTAAACTACTTGCTTGCCACTGCAAAAGAACTTCAGTTCGGAGATGCTTTATCCCAAGTGAAAGACAGTATACTGACAGCAATGGAAGACGGTAAACTTAAAAAGGTTCCGATACATATTGTGTTTCTGACTGTCTACAGCCTATTGAGCTACCCATTTCTTGCCAAGAACCTGATAGTATCTTTATTCTTGGAAGATGAAGCCGCTTTTGCTGATTTCCTGCAAGAATGGAAACAAAACATCATCAACCAATTACAGAACTTATTGTGTTATGAGGAATAGTATAGACACTATATAAGAGAGTCAAAACGCAGATTAACGCAAATTATCGCAGATTATTTCAATTATATTAATATATTAATCAACGACTTATAAAATTATTTCTGCGATAATTTGCGTTAATCTGCGTTTTGTTATTCATTATGCCACACCTTCGCATTACCATTCCAATCATCCCATCTTACATACTATCCGACCACAAAATCTTCCGATTTAAAATTACTATAGAAACGTCCTGAAACAGCAGTAAACTTCAATACACAGTAATCAGGGTCCGTCACTCCCTCCGGATAATACATGGTATCTCCCTCCTGCCAGATCATCTCTTTACTGGCACTATCCGTCAAGACCTCCATCATACCGCGTAGCATGACCCCTCGAAAGAATCTCGTATCACAGAAGTAGATACATGCATGGTTGTTCTCCCGGTATTGCGCCACACGCATGGACGAAGTATTTGTTATCAGATAAATCGTTTTTATCCCCTCTCTTTTTCTGGGTTGCAGCATCGCTTTGATGGTAGGAAATCCTTCACCGTCTATCGAACCGATAAAAGCTGTTTTCAGCTTATCAATCATGTTGCCTACTGTTTTTTCCGCGTCTCTCATCATTTTACTTTTTTATTATTGGTTTATTATCTGATGCGAAAGTAGAGAAATGCCAGGAAAGCAATGCAATAAAAAGAAAGGTAGAAATAGCACTTTTTACGGTTTGTGCGCTTTACGATATAATAATGGAGTTTCTCCCGTATGCTGCCGGAAGCTACGGATAAAATAAGAAACCGTTGAAAAACAGAGTTCAAATGCAATATCAGCTATAGGAAAGTCCGTATAAACAAGCAGCCTCTTGGCCTCTTCCATCACCTTGTTCTGAATATATTGTTTTGCGCTGAACCCCATGGTCGAGGTTATCATCTCATTCAGATAATTAGGAGTAATGCAGAGCTTATCCGCATAATATTGAACCGAATGTTGCTCTTTTGCATGTGTAGCAACCAAATTCATGAATTTACTTACATGATTATTGGAAACTTCCCTACTTCTGCCCTCCTCCATCGAAGTCATTTTAAGATAAGCACGATCCAACAACATCAGGACTTCATAAAGCAATGCTCTCAAAACGTGTACATCGCCCTGTTGATACAAATCAATCTCCATCTTTATATCATGCAAGGTTTCAAGTATGCGTGTATAAAGCTCATCAGACAAATGCAGTCGCGATGAAAAACTTTCTATCTGAAAAAACGAAAGATGCCGTACAAACAAAGAATCTTTAAAGAGGGAAGACAAAAACTCTTCTTCGAAAATCAGAGCATACCCATTGATGATATGATGAGTATCCCAGTTTCGGATTTCCCCCGGTTTAGAGAAAAGGACGTCACATGGAATTGCTTCATAGCTTTGGTTATCGACTGCAAAAGCTCCCTTACCTTCTGTTATGAAAGTAATATCATAATAGTTGAGAGTGTGGACAGTACTTTTAGCCAGGAACTTCTTCACATACTTCAGTTCTACTACATCGACCAAAAGTTCACTCCCATACTTATGCTTATAAAAAGTATATCGAGGTATTGAGTTTTTCATTCAGAATACAAAAATAGTATTCCTTACCAAATAATCCAAAGACTTTTCAAATTCGATTCGATCGAATAAGCCATGAACCATCTAATAAGGAATACATAGAAAAAATATGTCTAGGTTATATTTCCTATTTAGAACTTCCGGCCAGATACCCCAAACTGGTTACATCTGCCCCCAAGTAATGATTAATGTGCTTCAATGGCACCCTGTACAGAATATCCGGGATTTCCGCCAATAAAGAGAGATACCTTTCCCTTACTGTCAGTTTGCGGGCACTCATATCCTCTTCCTCTTTAAAGTAAAACTGATACTCCATCAGTTGACGGACCAGATTCGCAAATGAAATTGAAGATGCACACAACTCTTCAATCTCCTCTTCACTGATGTAATAAGCAGCACATTTCGTCAGTGTCTTGATAGAATACTGACTTGAATTATAGCATAACACAGCATCACCCGCAGAGAAAAACCGGTTGGTTCTCTCCTCTCCTTCATGAGTGGTATATGTATGCAAAATACCGGAAACAATAATGTACAAGCTCTGCTCCGGCATTGTGGCAGAAGCAATCGTTTCTCCTTTATCCAGATACACCATTTCCATTCGAGCCAACAGCTCTTTCACTTCTCTTTCATCCACCTGATACTCAAAACAGAGTTTCTTCAAATAAGCTTCCATACAAAATAGATTTTAGTTAATATATGTCACTTAAAAACACCTAATTCGACATAGCAGGCATCATTGTGCCTCTCAAATATAATTTCCTTTGGGTATATCGTAAATACCAGATACAAATCAATAATGAAACGACCGTTGAAATGGGTGGAGCAAATCCCATGATAAACAGCGACGAGCTATTTATCTGGCTGAACCAGTATGACAACGGTATACGGAACAGGAAAGTGGCTATCAGACTGTGAATCATCGGGAATAACGAGTTTCCTTGTCCGCTGAAATAAGAATTAATGCAGAACACGAAACTAACCACGATACAGTCGATGCTATATCCTCGCAAATAATCTGCCGCCATTGCCACCACAGCAGCATCTTTCGTAAAAAAAGCAGTAAGAGTCTCCGGCAGGAATTGCGAATACACGCAAACTGACACACCGAAAACAAGAGCAATCCCAATCCCCGAAGCCAGACATTTATTCATTCTCTTGATAAGTCCCGCTCCATAATTTTGTGCAGTCATGGTTGCCACAGCCGATGATATAGCCATCGGAGGCAGCATAGCAAACACGATGATTTTCTCAACAACACCCAGGGAAGCAGATGCAATGACTCCCATCTGATTGACAATGACAGTGATAATCAGAAAAGAAACATTGATTAAAGCATCCTGCAAAGCAATAGGTGCTCCTAACACCAAAATCTTTTTAGACAGGTTCCGGTTCAATCGAATATCCTTCCGTGAAAAGTCAAAATGGAATCCGTGCCGGTATAAGAACCAGAGCGCTATTCCAAAGCTGACTCCTTGTGCAGTTACAGTAGCGATAGCCGCTCCCGTAGCCCCCCAATGGAAATAACCGACCAATATAAAATCGAGCACTATATTTATCACACATGCCAGCCCAACAAAATAAAGCGGTGTTTTAGAATCACCCAGTCCACGCAAAATACCACATACAACATTATATCCCACTATAAACAGAATACCCAGAGAGCATACCAAAATATAGCTTTTCGTATCTGCCATAGCTTCAACAGGAGTATGCATCAGTTCTGCTATCCGACCATGAAAAAGCACCATGACCAAAGTTAGCACTACGCCGGTTATTGAAAACAACCATACGGAAGACCCGATAGTAAAAGCTACTTTCCGATTGTCTTTGGCTCCGGTAGCAATAGCAATCAGCACTGTTGTCCCGGTAGTAATACCCAGAATAATACCTGTTATTGTCTGCATCACCTGACTACCAATAGCTACGGCTGCCACACTTGCCGAATCATCATATTGTCCGACAACAAAAAGGTCAGCCCCGCCATAAAGTGCCTGAAGTACATTAGCAATTAAAAAAGGTACTGCAAACTGCAACAATACCTTCGGTACGCTTCCTTGTGTCAAATCTAACTCTTTCATAGTTTCTTCGATACTTTTCCTCTTTATCTTATTTTGTTACAACATAAAAAAAGTGCCGGACAAGCGAATGATTTGCACCATTCATCTTATCCAGCACTATAATTATTATTATAGCACCCTCCGATGAGGATTTTTATGCCTGTCCCTATTTCAGGGCTGCAAATATGGGCTTTGTTTTCATAATTACCAAATTTTAACCGGTTTTTATTTTCTTACGGAGATGTAACCAGCTATATATCAACTATTATCAGACGAGGTTTGATCTATAGGATCTCCGTTAGAAAAACGAAAGAAAGCTGCCAACCGATCCGGATTCAGCGTATAACGTGCGCGTTCTTTTAATAAGGGTTCCGCATTCATTACGGCACAAGAATGAGAAACCACGGACATCATCGGCCAATCCTTTAACGAATTTCCTACAACTAAGGTGTGTTCAAAAGATAAAGTCAAAGCCTTACATAACTGAATCACCCCCTCTTTTTTACTTGCTTCAGGATGAATGACTGTTATCAGCGGAGCTTTATGAAAAATTTGGCAGGGATTCTCTTTCAACCGGGTAAGAATAGCTTCTCTCTGTTCTTTATCACGTACCAATATACTATACTTGTAAACCACTCCTTCATAACTATGAATAGTGACTTTTGCAGATTCTCCATATACCTCCGGATATACTTTCACCGGCAAACACCTGATCTGGCCCGAATAAGATAATAAACCTCCATCTGCAAACACTCCTCCCCTGAATAAATCGAAAAGAGCCTTTCCCAGCTTTTTCTTCGCCTGCTCCACCGACAGAGAAGTGGCAAGATATAAGGAAACGGACTGTGCCATATATCGCAAAGCGTTAGCATAACTTTCAGGAACTTTTCCCTGTGAATCAGTCAGTGTTCCATCCACATCGAAGAAAACAGTCGTAATAAGTGGCTTGTCAGGTATTCGCCAGAACGCCCCTTCTCCCATGATTCGATGTAAAGGGTGATTGTTCAGGTTACTAAACGCAATATAACAATCACAAACCTTCCTCTCGCAAGATAGCGGCAGAACAGCTCCATCACCTTGATAAAAATTACCAATCTTCACCCGACTTCGGGGACAAGCATACATATCCCCTTTCCAATCGATAAAACAATTATTCCTTCCTCCTGCGCAAACTTCCCATTGTGCCGGAGTATTCTTCAAGTCATACTCGAAAAGATTATCCAGTTGACTGAAAAACTGAATATCTTCCTGACTTAATGGTGCCCTTAACCCTTGCATAGCATTAATGAATAAATAAATATCCGGCAAAAGAGTATTCCGTAAATCATTGAGTACGGCCTTTGCAGAGGGATTTCCTACCGCTCCGGCACATACCTGTATTCCCGCATGATGGAGTATATGAACCTGATGCGCAAATTTCTCTACCGAAGTCATCTCTGGATGAAAACTCGCCCAGAGCCTTATCTTACTTATCACAGTGGGAGTCACACGAATCTCATCAAGCCAGTGTTTAGCCGGAAAAGAAAGGTTAGTCTGACAGGAAATTCCGGCCACCTGTGGCAATGCTGCCAAATGCATCATTCCTTTCCGATAATAACGATGAATCAATGCTTCACCGTAAGGAATAATAAATAACTGCAACGGCTCCCCTTTCCATTGTTCAATAGCTGCCATAAAACGATTCCATGCCTGTTCATCCAGTGTCGTATCTGCCAGATGCGACTTCTTGCCGAAAGGGCAATAAGAACAGGTATAGTTGCAGCTATTCAATTTGCCGCGATAATAGATACGCCTGAAGGAAAGTAAAGAGCCTTCGTTTTCCATTTCTATTTCGTTCAATAAGAATAAGTTTCCATCAGTTCTCTTATTTCAGGAGTAATGAACAACTGACCAATATAATCGGAGTATGCCATTCCTTCGGAAGTCAGACAAACACGACCATTATCCGTATTTTCTATCCATTGCCGTTCAGCTAACTGTCGGAACAACGGCACATTATCCGGTGATTCTCCAAAGCGACGCTTATATTCGGCCTTATCAAGCCCCATATAATACATCAGATTCTTAATGATGAAACGTTGTCGCTGTTCTTCCTGCGAAAGAACAAATCCATTACGAGCCACTGTAAAATCAGTAGTGCCCATATAATCATCTATCTCTCCGGCAATACAACGCTGGCAAACAGTATACCGGGTGGCGTAATGCAAATTACCCAGGTAACTGCGCCCCCCGGAGCCACACGACAGCATCACTTCATCCCCACATGAGATTTCCGCATCAGTAGACGGATGATGAATAAAACGTCGCATCGAAGTTTGTAGAAAACCTCTGTCTTTCAACAAATCACAAGCGGCACAATACATCTGAAAACAGACATCATCGGATTCCCGCTCCGTGATAGCCGTTCCCGGTCGTACATATAGCGGATAGATAAAGAGTTCGTTAGGCTGAAACAGAAGAGCCTGTTCCAATGAATAAAGAAAACTGGCTACAGTTTGTCCTTTGATTCCGTAAATCAAATCAATATTAAAAAATGGGAATTGCCTCTTCCGGATAGCCTCCAGCGCCTGATTAATCATGTCTTGCCGGGGACGTCTTTTCAAAGCTGTTAATTCTTCGTCAAGGAAACTCTGTACGCCAATACTCACACGAGCTACTCCTGCTTGCTTCAACAAGTCCAAACGGGCAGGATCGGCATATTCCGGCGATGTTTCTACGGAAGTAAAGGTATGTGAAGGATGCACTCCGAATAAGGCAGCCGTATCCAATAGGTATTCCAGTTGAGGAACAGTGAGGAGCAACGGTGTGCCTCCTCCAATGGCGAAACTATCAAATGCCAGTCCGGTAGTGAGTGGAGACAACTGTTGCGCCTGCTTGTGAAGAGTTTCCAAATAAGTTGCGATATAATCCGCACGATTTGTTTGCAGAGAAAACAGGTTGCAATATCCACATTTATGACTACAAAAAGGAATATGGAAATAAAGCGATGCTTTCTGTCCTTCCACCCGTTTCAGGTAAGGAACCAGCGAAACCGGGGACGGAAAAGAACGATAAGCAGTTTTATGTGGATAACTATACATATAGTCTACATATCGTGGTAGCGGTTGATTCATTTTTTCGTTAAAATAAAGTGTTTGTAAGGGACTGTATAAACCGTTTCGTGAGATATGCAATGATATTCATATCCATCCTCTCCATAGCAAGTGCCATGATCGGAAAGAGCAATCACCAGCGTATTTCCCCGCTTCTGAAAGGCCTGAAATAAACGGGGTAGCTGACTGTCGACATATTGCAGCGCGGCAGCGTGTGATTCCTTATCATCCTTCATTTTGCCTTCCACATAATGACAGTTCGGATAATGAATAGCAGAAAAATTGATATACATAAAAATCCGTTTGTCCTCCGGATAGTTTTCGAGTTTTTTCAATGCAAAATCAATTTGTTTTTCAGTACTATCGGGTGCCGTGCATCCAAAGGTCGGCAGCCAATAACTTTTAGTAAAGTAACCGGGAAACACACGCCCCAGTTCATTACGCTTGCTGAAGAAGTTCACCCCTCCTATACAAATCGTTTCATAACCTACATTGGCAAGGCTTTGCACAAAAGTTGCTTCCGTAAATGGATAACTTCCCGCAGGCGGAATACGTCCCGTACCAGCTTGCACAGGGAAAAACAACCACTTACGGCTGCGTAGCGAATGAGGTTCCGCCGGAGAAGGCAGAAATCCTGCAAAGATGGCAAAATGAGACGGGTAAGTAAAATTTCCCGGCGCATGTCTTTTTTCCCATTCTCCTCCGTGACTGTTCAGTACAGGTGTTCTTTCTGCCGCTTCTTCCTCCTTGCTGACATCATAACGCAAGGTATCAAAGCAAAGCATCAATATATCATGAGTACCCACCACCTGATTCATATCCAGATCCTGATTTTGGGTCTGTTCGCCAGCCGGCAGTTCATCTATTTGCATGGTTATATCTCTTTTTTATGTTTTTTATCTGTTGAATATAAATAGAATTATGAGCAAACATATCCTGATACACATGATCTCCCTGTCCGTTGACTTCTATTATATAAGGTATATCTGTTCCTCTCTCCATCAGGACATCCACTCCGGCATACTGCAAATCCAAGGATTGGACCGCTTCCTGACACTGATAATAGATTTGTTGTCGTACTATGTCCGGCAAAGCCAACTCGTTCCACCAATGTGCCTTATTGTTCAGATGCAGATTGGTTATGCTTCCTTTACTGCATCTCACAACGATATAATCGATTTCAGATTCCCGGCACACTACCCGGAGATCATAATTCTCTCCCTGCAACTGCTCTTTAGGAATCCATTCTTCTAAAATAGCTTCTGTTTGCATCACCGCTTCCGCCAACGGGATCATCTCTTTTTCCGTACTCAAACGGTGGATACGTTTGGTGTTATGAATGACTCCATCCACTTGTTGCAAGGTAGTATAGACTACCCATTTATTCCGGTTGGGTTGATAGCGAACAGCCATAATGCCTCCCGCCCCCGAACCGTAACGGGGTTTCAAAAAGCATCCTCTACCGCAATCGGCAAGAAGCTCTCTCAACTCATCAAAAGAATGGGGAGAAGATAACATCGGAGTCACTCTCAAACCTCTGTCCACCAGCACTTGTTTAGTCTCCTTTTTGTCAAGAGCACGCAACAAAGCATGGGGAGTGTTCAAAAAGTGCACGTCATCAGATAGCCTCATCTCGCCTAAACGTTGCAGTGTTTCCTTATATGCCTGATTCAACAGCGCATATTTCAGGAAATCCGTTTCATTGCTTACACAAGGTTCCAGCTTGATAACTGCCTGCCGTAATTGCGGCAAGCTGTTAAAAAGTTCCCTGTAAGTCATAAAACGAACTTCCGCCTGCAAGTATTTGCCTGCTTCAATAAAGTATTCTATACGTTTGGACAGAGAGTTGCTGACAACGATTATCTGCATCTCCTATTCTGTAATCATCGGGTAATACCACAATTCACCATCATATTCATCCACCTCTTCAGTTTCAGCAATATCTATTTTCATAGGAAGATTCTGCAGCTGTTTCTTCATATCCTTGCTCAAATAATTGTAGCGCATATTGATAAACTTCAAATGAGCGATCTTATCCATATTATCCAGCAATAATTGGGCACCTTCATCTTTGAGAGTACCGGCCGAAACATCCATTGTTTCAAGTTGGGGAAGAATATCCGACTCCAGGAACATTTCTACAATCTTGTCCTGTTCTTCAGAATTGACGATCCCCAGATAAGTCAGCTTCGGGAAACGTTCTTTGGAGAACAACGGACGGAATATCTCAATATCAGCTTCAAATCCATAATCTTCCACACCAACATATAGAATCAGTTTTTCTAGATTGGGGAAATCAGAACCAAGAATATCTTCTACCACTTCAGTAGGCAGGCCACCACTGATAATTTCCAGTGACCGCAACTCCGGCCGTGAAGTCTTTCCCAAACGCAGATTATTGGTTCCTTTGATTTTCAGATCCTTCAATTTAGGCATGGCATCGAGCAGCGGACTAATATCAGCTTGTTCAATCCATGAAATCTCCTGTTCTTCCTGCTCAATATCTCCCCAGAACAAGCCTTCTATTTGTGCGAACCTCTCCTTATTTTCAATCATTCCCTGTAATAAGGCAGAACAGTCGCCACCCTCATAATCCCAACAACCGATTGTTATTTGTTTATATTCAGAGAGATGTTTATCTTTCAATATCTTATCCAGAAGATTCACATTGTTTTCATACTCATCGTAACTCAAAGTATATTTCTTGGCTTCCACTTTCATTTCACGTGCAGTTTCTTCAGCAGTTTCCACATACCCTTTTTTGGTCTTTTCAGCAATCAGTTTGCCGGCTGCTTTTTCAGCCTCTTCAGTCGTTGCGTAGTTTTTCACTTGTGTTTGTCCATCGGTCCCCAACTTACCATAATTTACAGTAACATCTGTTCCGACTACATCTATACTCCAGAATTTCTGCGATTTAAAATCTTGAAAAACGAATACTCTCTTCATAATACAGTTTTTAATGGTTGATATTTGCACACTCAACACAGAACGCGCATGAACAATACCTGCAAAAATAACCATTTTATGTAATGTACAAAGAAATCTGTTTACTAAACTTTCAGAGTATTCAAAAATACAACCCAAGATATGCAACAAAGGCTGCCTTTTGGGGCAGCCTTCATTATTCTATTTCTGTAATATATCAGTTTAATCTTCAATAGTACATATACTTACACGGTTCCAATCCGGTTCAGTAAACATATCGCCTACACCCTGACCTTCGGCAGTGATACGAGATGCACTGATTTTATACTTGTTGACCAGGATCGTTTTTACAGCTTCTGCACGTGCTGCGGCAATTCTGGCATTCACTTCAACACTACCTTCCGGAGAAGCGTATCCCTTAATAACCACTTTAGAATCAGCATATTTCTTCAGGTAAGAAGCTACACGTTCCACATTAGGAAGTTGTGAAGCGTCAACTGACGATTTACCTTGTCTGAAAGTAATGATAGATTCGGGTACACGGGCGGTTTTCACTACAGTCTCCACCGGAACCACTTTTGTGCGGCATGCTTCAAGTTCTTCCTGCAATCCGTTGATACGTTGATTTGCATTGCTGATCTCACCATCTCTGTTGTTTACATCTGCACGAAGTGCATTGATTGAAGAGTTCAGTCCGTCAATTTCAGCTTGATTATATACTCTCACTTTGGCAAAATGATGTGTTCCGTTACTTGTCTTAAAGTGGTATGTCAATCCGGCTGTCAACTCAAAACCTGCGTTATTAGCATTGAAACGGCTCTTTGTTTCAGGGTAAGTACCTTGCATATCATACACAATGGCAGGTTTGATTCCCAATGTCCATGCTTTACTTTCACCCAAGTTGAAATTAAAATTCAATCCCAAACGAGTAGACCAGGAGTTCTGATCGCCATCGCCATTCACATAATAATGTAACCAACCCATTCCGGCCACAGCTTCCACTTCAAACAAACGAGGTTCGCCCGTGTAACTTGCAAATAGATTCATCAAATTGACTTTACCCAATACACTGACATCCGAAGCATCGAAAGCCGTTTTACTGGAAGTGGTATTGATATATCCCATTCCTTGGAATCCCAAACCGAAGATAGGAGTTAATTGCTTTGAGACTCCCACTCCAAAAGTGGGACGCATACCTTTAAAGAAAGCACTGTGAGTAAGGGGAGTGACTCCACCGGCATTTACTCCGACAGACCAATTATCTGTAAGTTTGGTACCTTCTACAACTGATTGGGCATTTGCTACTGTAAAGCCACCCAATATAAAAGCTAATAAAATAATAGATTTTCTCATATTCATAAGTTTTAAATGTAATGTTTTATCTGCTAAATCATTAGAAATGTATTGTTTGTTCATGTCTAACTTTCTAGTTCATTTTTTAATTCGTTATTCACTTTAAACAACATATCGTATCAAATATTAGTTCGCAAGCCATAAGCCCTATTAACATCTATTATGCTTTCGAAAAATCTAAAATATGGAAACATCAATGCAAATGCCTCATTCCCTGAAGAGAAAGGGATCCCAACATCGCTGACCATAATGCATCTTGTTTCATTATTCTACACTTTCATTCATCCATCAGGCAGGAAATACATAAACCGGACTCTACTAAAATACGAAGAATAGAACATAAACGGAAAGTTATCAGGTTGTTAATGCCATATATCGTTCTGATAAAGAGCGAATATTTTTCTACCTTTTCAATTGGAATCTTGATTTAATTTCTAACTTTGCCGCCAACATCGGTTTCCGAAATGGCATTATCACCAGACGGAATTAAAAGGGAATCCAGTGAAAATCCGGAACTATCCCCGTAGCTGTAAGTTTTATCTCTCTCATAAAAAAGAGAAATGTTATGGCATTCATTTGCCACTGATTCATGAAACGGATCGGGAAGGCGCCACAACAAAAACAAGTCAGAAGACCTGCCGATAAAATTTCCGTTATTCCAGGCTTTCGGGTGAAAGGCAATAGAACGAATCGTACAGGTCCATTTTATTACAAGTCTCCAGAAATTGTCGTGCATGAATAACTATGTAGGCACTAAATCTATTTTGTTAATTCTTAAAATATAGGTATGATTAGTTCGGAGATATTCATTATCAAAAGAGACGGGAAAAAAGAAGCTTTTTCCCTCGACAAAATCAAAAATGCCATATCCAAGGCATTTTTATCAGTAGGTAGTTTTGCTACGCAAGATGTGATAACCAATGTGTTAAGCCGTGTCAGTATCAGTGACGGAACAAACGTAGAGGAAATCCAAAACCAGGTGGAAGTCGCCTTGATGGCAGAACATTATTACAGCGTGGCCAAAGCGTATATGCTGTATCGTCAAAAACATTTGGAAGACCGTGAAGTCAGAGACAAACTTAAATTCCTCATGGACTATTGCGATGCTTCCAACCCTGCCAGCGGTAGCAAGTACGATGCCAACGCCAATGTGGAAAACAAGAATATCGCCACGCTGATAGGAGAACTGCCCAAATCCAATTTCATCCGCCTCAACCGCCGCCTGCTGACAGACCGTTTGAGAGATATGTATGGTAAAGAGGCTTCCGACCGTTATTTGGAACTCCTGAATCATCACTTCATCTACAAAAATGATGAAACCAATCTGGCGAACTACTGTGCCAGTATTACCATGTATCCCTGGCTGATAGCAGGAACAACAGCAGTAGGAGGCAATTCTACCGCCCCGACCAATCTGAAATCTTTCTGCGGAGGATTTATCAACATGGTATTTATCGTATCCAGTATGCTAAGCGGCGCATGTGCCACTCCTGAATTCCTGATGTACATGAACTATTTCATCGGTTTGGAATACGGGCAGGACTATTATAAACACCCAGATAAACTGGCAGACTTGTCTCTGAAACAAAGATCGATCGATAAAATCATCACAGACTGTTTCGAGCAAATCGTATATTCCATCAACCAGCCTACGGGTGCCCGCAATTTCCAAGCAGTTTTCTGGAATGTGGCTTATTATGACAAGTATTATTTCAATAGCCTTTTCGAGCACTTTGTTTTCCCCGACGGAAGCAAACCCGACTGGGATTCGCTTAGCTGGTTGCAGAAGCGTTTTATGAAATGGTTTAATAAGGAGCGTACACGCACCGTTCTGACATTCCCTGTAGAGACAATGGCACTCCTGACCAAAGACGGCGATGTACTGGATAAGGAATATGGCGACTTCACCGCTGAAATGTATGCCGAAGGACATTCATTCTTCACCTATATGAGTGACAATGCCGACTCTTTGAGTAGCTGCTGCCGTCTGCGTAATGAAATACAGGATAATGGCTTTAGCTATACATTGGGAGCCGGAGGAGTCTCTACCGGTTCGAAGAGCGTGTTGACCATCAATCTGAACCGTTGTATACAGCATGCTGTAAAATCAGGTATTCTCTACCCTTTCTTCTTAGAAGAAGTAGTAGACTTGGTTCACAAAGTACAGCTTGCCTATAATGAGAACCTGAAATTATTGCAGGCAAAGGGTATGTTACCTTTGTTTGATGCAGGCTATATCAATATGAGCCGCCAATATCTGACTATCGGTGTGAACGGACTGGTGGAAGCAGCCCAATTTATGGGAATCGACATCAACGACAATCCGAAATACGAGGCTTTTGTGCAGGAGATTCTCGGCATGATTGAGAAATACAATAAGAAATATCGTACCAAAGAAGTACTTTTCAACTGCGAAATGATTCCTGCCGAAAACGTGGGTGTGAAACACGCGAAATGGGACAAGGAAGCCGGATTCCAGACTTACCGCGAATGTTACAACAGCTATTTCTATATTGTAGAAGACAAATCGCTGAACATTGTCGATAAATTCCGCCTGCACGGGCATCGTTATATCGAGCATCTGACGGGTGGTTCGGCTTTGCACATGAATCTGGAAGAGCATCTTAGCAAAGAACAATACCGGCAGTTGCTTCGTGTTGCCGCTACCGAAGGTTGCAACTACTTCACATTCAATATTCCGAATACAGTATGTAACAAATGCCATCATATCGACAAACGTTATCTGCATGAATGTCCCGAATGTCACAGCGAGAATGTGGATTATCTGACCCGCGTCATCGGATATATGAAACGTATCAGCAATTTCTCCCAAGCACGGCAAAAGGAGGCCGATTTAAGATATTATGCTTCGGTACGCTGATTATGATATTGTTTTTCAGGAGATACCGGATGAGGTAACATTAGCCATCAACCTCTCCAACTGCCCCAACCATTGTAAAGGGTGCCACAGTGCATATCTAATGGAGGACGTAGGAGAACCGTTGACGGAAGAAAGTCTCTCTACCCTGCTCGGTAAATATGGAAAAGCGATCACCTGTGTCTGTTTCATGGGCGGTGATGCTTCACCCGCAGAAGTGGAACAACTAGCTGCTTTTTTACACAAGCAGACCATCACTCCGGTAAAAGTCGGATGGTACTCCGGGAAGAGCAAACTGCCGGATCACTTTGATGTATCTCATTTCCAATATATAAAGTTGGGACCTTACATCGAGTCTCTGGGAGGATTAAAATCTGAAACGACCAATCAGCGGTTGTACCACATAGAAAATGGAATAATGGAGGATATAACTTATCGTTTTCTCCCCCATCATTCCAAAAAGATTTCTTAATAAGAGAAACGCTCAAACGGAGTATGTCATATTTACCGTTTGAGCGTTCTTTTTCTATTTGAGAAGTGCCGCAAGCACATCACCATTATAAGGCGAAACATTCATCTTATTAAACTTTACGCTTCCGACTTATCAGCATCACCCCTACAAGAATTACCAGCAAACCGGAAACTTGAATAAAAGTGACCTGTTCATTTCCTAAAAAGACTCCTAACAGAACAGCAATAAAAGGATTGACATAAGCATGTGTCCCTACTTCTGCAGCTGGACGTACTTTCAACAACCAGACATACGCAGAATATGCCAGTAAAGAACCGAAAGATATTAAATAAAGCAAAGAGAGCCAACTTGCAACCGAGACTTCAGTCAAATCAGCATCTTGAACATCTCCGTTTATAACAGCGCAGAGCCAGAACATCGCACTGGCAAAAAGCATTTGCCAGGCAGAACCGGCAAAAGCATTCACTTCTTCCTCACAGGAGGAGCGATATTTAGCATATAATGTTCCTAAAGCCCAGGATATACACCCGAAAATAAGGAGTAGCATACCACGTTCACTGTGCGAATGCAGCCATTCTGCATTGAGTTGCTCTGCATAAAGCATCACTACACCTCCGAAACCAATCAAGCCTCCCACTATTGTAAGTGGATTGCGGAAATTAGTACGCCACATCGGGACGTCCAACAGTAAAATCCAAAGGGCTGTGGAAGAAGCGATAATGGCTACAAGACTACTCGTCAGATAACGTTGTGCCAACATAACAACAGCCATATCCACAAATAACAAAACAATGCCACTAACAGCAGAACGCTTCACTAAGCTTTTCTTAAAAATTTGTTCTCCCCGCAAATAGCAGATTCCAAGAAGTATAATCCCGGCAGCCGTAAACCGGAGTGCTCCGAGTAAGAAAGGTGAAAAGTCCTTCAAGGCTACACCAATAAAAAAATAGGTAGAGCCCCAGACTACATAAATGAGAAAATAAGCAACGGCAATACCTACCGCATTCCCTTTCGAACAATTCAGACTTTCCATATTACTTCTTTTAATTCGTATTTACGGGGAGTGAGAAGGGGGATCTCTCAATAAATTGACAATTATTTTATTATTTCAACGCCCGCTTCAATCTGTTTAATCCTTCTATCAACCGCTGTCGCGGACATGCAATATTGACACGTATAAACCCTTCACCAGTCTCTCCATACAGACTGCCTTCGTTCACCCAAAGTTTTTCTTTCTTCAACAAGTCGTTTACTATTTCTGCTGATGTTTGATTCAAGACCGAGCAATCTACCCAAACCAGATACGTACCTTCCAACATCATTACGGGAAATTCCGGAAGATATTCATCAAAATAACCTTTTAAATAGATGTAATTCGCAAACAAATAGATTTTAAGCTCCTCCAGCCATTCTTCGCCCTCATTGTATGCAGCCATCAACGCCTCCACTCCGAAAGGATTCACATCACATACTTCATTTATATTAATCGCTTTATCTATCCTCACCCGTACATTTGCATCTGCAGAAATAATATTAGCTATCTGAAGCCCTGCCAGATTGAAAGCTTTGCTAGGCGAAACAAAGGTTACCGAATTCATAAGAAACTCTTCTGATATAGAAGCGAAAGGAGTATATTCATGCCCCAGAAAAACCAATTCACAATGAATTTCATCAGCGATCACAAACACATTATTCCGAATACAAATCTCACCTATCCGCCTTAATTCCTGCTTACTCCATACTCTTCCGACAGGATTATGCGGATTACATAACAACATGAGTTTTACCTTCGGATCGGAAGCTTTCCTCTCCAAATCATCAAAGTCAATCTGATACCCTCTGTTTCTATATACTAAAGGATTGGCAATCATCTCGCATCCGTTATTGCGAATAGAGGAGAAAAAACAGTTATATACAGGCGTCTGCACCATCACTTTATCGCCGGGTACTGTCAGTGCTTTAATTGCAGCAGATATTGCCGGTACAACTCCGGTAGTATAAATAATCCATTCTTTTTCTATCTGCCAGGTATGTCGTCGTGCAAACCAATTGATTATCGCTTCGTAGTATGCGTCAGGTACGCGTACATATCCGAAAATCCCATGTTCCACCCGCTTCTTCAATGCCTCCACGACGGGGGGAGCCGTACGGAAATCCATATCAGCCACCCACATCGGCAGGACATCCGCATCTGCGGACGAATCCCATTTATAGGAATTCGTACCTCTGCGTGGAATAATTTCATCGAAATTATACTTCATATTTCAATCAAAACAGGTTAGGTCGTCCCAGAGTTTCAATTCACAATTTCCCGGTGCTTTCAGATTTTCATCCAAGATAATAGCTCCGAAACTTTCGGCTACAATACTCCCCGTACGAGGATTTTTCACACTATGAACCGGACTTTTAATCGTTGCTTTTACGCTACTGTGCTCAAAAGCAAGGTCAGCATCCTCCGCCATCGTACAATTTTCCATCACCAGATCATGTGCATAACAAAGAGGTTGAGTGCCCGAAATCTTACAATTTACCAAACGCAGGTTTTTAGAATGCCATCCCAGATATTCTCCGTTCAGTTCCGAATCATAGACAGTTACATTTTCCGTATTCCAAAAAGCATCTTTGGAGTTGATAACTGCATTACGGATTTCTACATTCTTGCAATATTGAAACGAATAGTTTCCATTTTGAGCGTAATTTTGTATATGAATATTCTCGCTGTGTATAAAAAGATAATCTGCTTTATCAATCTGTACATTCTTCAGTTCTATATTACGACAATACCAAAACGTTTCCAAGGCATTGGGCAACTGCACATTTTCGAGTTTTATCCCATCCATTTCACGAAACATCTTTGGTGCTTCCACCAAGGTATCCGCCATTTGCAGACTTTGAGAATACCACAGGGCGGCACGAGCTCCTTCTGTAAAAAGACAATTCTTCACTGTAAATCCGTTGGTGTGCCAAAAAGGATATTTCCCTTCAAAACGGCAGTTTATCGCTATGATATTACTACATTCTTTCAGTGCCGATTCACCGGCGTGAATCGTTACATCTTCCAACTGAATGTCATGGGTTGCAAATAGAGGGCGTTCACCTCCATATTCTTTATGTCTTATTTGTTGCATCATTTTATTTTTTTTAGTCTGTTATTTCAAAAATCACATTTACACTTCCCGCTCCAAGAGCAGAAAGCAGCCCTGAAGGATTAGTTATACGCCCTAAACGGGTATAGCTGTATGAAGTGGAAAAAGTTTCATAAAAAAGTACCACACAAGTGGATCCGTAAAGCATCAAATCACCTGTTCGAATCGTTCCTGGGCTGGATGGGGTTGTTGGTAAACCGTTTTGTAGATAATAATACTTTTCATTATTGTTCAATTCGGACATATTCACTGTCATAGGAAGCAATCTCTTAAATGCTTTTGCTGTCTCATTATTTTCCAATGTAGCATTGAATGAAGCAGTCCCGATTGTTATTTTAAGATTATTACTCACAGGATTATCATCATTGTTATCGTCGTTATCACCAGTGTTATTACCACTATTATTACTGCCATTATCACTAGAGCCATTACCCGGAATTACCTGTTGCCCTGTTCCCTGTATAGGTTCATCTTCACTACATGATGCGGAACCGACTGATAATGTCAGTATAGCAAGAATTGTTATTATATAGTATCTCATATTTATAGTATTGAAGCTTATTTCTTCAGATACTCCTTAAAGAAAGATTCCAACTTATTAAACGGGATAAGCCCCACACGGTCGTAAAGATCTACATGTCCGGCACCGGGTACTATATACAGTTCTTTAGGTTCGGCAGCCAATCGATAGGCGTCTTCACTAAATTCACGTGAATGGGCATTCTCTCCGGTGATGAAAAGCATGGGGCGGGGTGAAATAGTTTCAATATCTTCGAAAGGATAGAAATTCATAAATTTCACATTGCTTGAGAGCGTAGGGTGTGTAGTGGTCATAGGAGTTGCTCCGCCAGGAGTAAATTCTCCTCTCTGTGTACGGTAGAATTCATAAAACTCCCGCTCAATCGGACTGGACGTTTCTGTCAACTGATGTACAGTACCACTGGTATATTTTGTTTCCCCACCCAAAAATTCTGTATAACGCTGTTCCGCTGCTTCAGCCATTATTTGCTTTCTCTGTTCTAACGTTAATGAGTGATTTAATCCATTACGGTTGGCTGCTCCCATATTATACATACTGATTGTTGCAATGGCCTTGAGACGAGGGTCTATTTTCGCTGCACTGATAGCAAAGCTTCCGCTCCCACAAATTCCAATTACCCCAATAAGATTCCGGTCGACGAACGGACGCGTACCTAAAAAATCAACCGCAGCGCTAAAGTCCTCCGAATAAACCTCCGGCAAAACAGCATTACGCGGCTCGCCTTCACTCTCACCCCAGAAAGATAAATCGATGGATAGTGTAACAAATCCTCTTTCTGCCATTTTCGTTGCATATAGATTCGCACTCTGCTCCTTAACAGCCCCCATCGGATGTCCTACAATGATTGCAGGATATTTTTCCCCTTCTTTCATACTCTTGGGCAGAAAAAGATTACCTACTACTTTCATCTTATATTGGTTAGAAAAAGAGACTTTTTCTACATTCACCCAATCACTTTTATAAAAATTATCAGCATCTGTCTGTGCAGAAGAAAAACTGGTTCCGAGCATTATCATAAATACAGTTGTTAATAATAAAATCCGTTTCATATCTCTTGTGTTTTAATAATTAATGAATTGATTATCTACTTTCTATGATGCAAAAATACGATGAAAGAAAGAGACCGTTTGTAGACGAATTACTGACATTATAACCCCAATTACAGATTATATTTTTTTATCACTCTGCTATAATATCAATGTTAACCTGTTTCCGGATAGGTGCCACACGAATCTACAGATAAACACTACTCCCATTTCGGTATTTATAATTCCAGTCCCATTTTATAAGCATTCTCCAGATGCTCACGATTAATCTGTCGCGCTAGTTTTTCGCATCCGGTACAGCCTCCAGCACAATAAACTCCCATCTCATTCCATCCCAGTGCTTGATTGAGAAGCCGGAAATATCGCTTAGGCTGTTCAAAAGTAACTTCATTATCATCACCAGCCGTCATTAATAATACCGAATCTTTCGGGGGATATTTGTCATCGGTAGAGATTGCGTAAAGCCTTTCAATAAAAGCTTTCAGACGCGATGTGATTGTCCAGAAATATAGAGGGGAAGCCATCACCACCGTATCACATTCTGCAAACAAAGGATATATATCCTGCATACCATCTTTAATAGCGCATTGGTGTGCAAAACGCTGACACACACCGCATCCTCTACACCCCTCTATCCGCATACTACCCAGATAGACTTTTGTTACAGAATGTCCCCGCTCCACCAACCCTTTGATATAGGCATCAGTGAGCCGATCCGTATTACCGAGCTTTGTCCCTGCGCTCATTATGACGAGTACTTTTTTCATATTTCCATGATGTATTTTATCTATAGCCAAAGGCAGTGGGTCGTCTGTCGTTTCTTTACTATTCAAGTACTGATAGATAGCTGCACCACCCACTAGTAAACCTCCGGTTGTCAGCAATGCACTTTTCAAAAAATGTTTCCTATCCATATTCTTTATTTTATTAAATTCCTCTGCTACATTAAGTTTCATTTGACATGGCAAAGGTCGGAAGAATAAGAGGAAAGCATTGTAGATGGATTACGGATATGATAACCCCAATTACAGATTGTGAAATACGGAGAAGAATGTAGGTGAGTACATATGAATCTAAAAGGTGGAAATACAATATTGAGATACACGCTTGTATCCCGTCTTTACCCTCGGGTAATACTATGTATGTCGTCAATGATACTTTTCAAAGTTTCGCTCTCTTCAAGAATCGTTGTTTTCTGATAAGCTGAAACAACCAATCGGCATAATATTCGGTATTGTGTTTCTGTTTGAGTACGATAGCAATGATACATTTCTTCCCAATCGGCAAAAAACAATTCTGCTTGGTTATCTGATTGCATCTTTTGAAACATTTTACAGGATAGCTCCACAAAACCTTTGTACTTACAATAAAGATCCAGTGGCAGAAATGACATCCCCTCTTTAGCAGCAGTAGAGACAAGTTCTAACATAGCACGGTGATATTGGCAGAATTTCTCATCATTCAGATGTTCACAGACAAGGGAATCCATCATTTGCTTTACTTCTACCTTTTGTTCTTCATTGTTCATAAGTATTGGTTAATTAGAAGTTAATGTTCTGGATATATCAGGCTTTTAATGGCTATCCGTCATGTGCTTTTTACCTTATGCGCCGCCGATTTGCTTTTCTCGTCCTATCCACCAACTTGTTCAGTCGGAAAATAAAGTCGGTAATCTCTTGCGATGGCAGGATAAAGTTGAATGCATCCACCGTAGCGGTGATGTCTTCGTACTGGTCGTCCATATCTATGCGGATGGCGGTGCAATCCTGTGTGTCTACCATCTTGGTGATATTGGCTTTGTAACCGATAACCACACTTTCTGCCACGTGCAGGGCTTGGGCAGAGGGGATTAGTCCGGCTACTTGCTGTGCGAAGCAGAGGTATTCTGCATCGCTTAGCTGATTGAGGGCTAAATGGTGGATTTTGGTTTTTGCCATCGCTGTTGGAATTTGGAATGTTTGCGGAATGCGGTTCGTTGTAACAAATCCACCTTGCTGGTGTTGCAAGGTGGATTTTGTTTTTAAGTTACTGGGTAAGTTTTACCTCTTGTCCAGCAAAGAGGATAGTTATTACAAGGATTACATAGAATTAATAACCCAGAAGAATATCCTTACTATTTCACATTGATTCCGGTCAAAATAGCACGTGGATCATATCCGGTATCCTTGATAGTTTCTATTGTCAATGTAGTTGCAGCGGTTATTCCTTGCAGGGCAACGGTGAAGAAATCAGAATCTGCGAGAGTAATAGTATAAGGAGAATTTCCTGTAGCCCCATTATTTCCCTGCACTTCGAAAGTCTTGCTTGCTCCACCATCAATAGTTCCTCCATTATTTACGGTAATCTTCACAGAACCTTTCTTACCTTTCTGACCTACGGCATAGAATGACAGATTAGCATTGCCAGTCACTGGGAGTACGGCAGTTGTATAAGTACCGGCTACTACTCCTGTTCCCAATTTCAATCCCGGAAATTCGACTCCATTCAGTAATATCTTTGCTTCATAGTATCCATTAGTGCTATTGTTGCCTGTTGGTAGGCTCACATTGCTCGTATAAGATGGCGATACCTCGCTGGGAGTATCGGTTACTGTTGCGTCTTTATCCGGACTATTCCAACTATCATCGCAAGTAATAGTAAAGGTTGTAGTAGAAGCACCTGCTGCTTTGCTATAATGCCCTTTGATATTGGTATTATAGTTTGCCTTCAGAGGAACATTCGACACTTCGGTCTTCTCCGTTTCACCTGTTATCTGGAAAGTGAGTGTAGGTTGCTCGGCATCAACGGTAGAAGCTAACACAAAAATATCGCTTGCATTGAGTTTGCTACCTGCCGGAACGGCGGTGCTGATGGCTGTAAAATTGATTGTCTCGGTACGTGAAACTGTGGTGTTGGTTGTACTTGCCGATACATCGAACTTTGTATTTTGATCGAAAGTCATTGTCAATGTTCCTGCCTCCAATTTACCGGTTTCAAGTAAAGTGATTTTAGCAACAGAACGGGTGAGCGTAGTGCTCAATGTTCCGTTAGTACCTTCGGCTATGTCGAGTTTTCCTTGCCATGCTTCTACGGGGGCTTTGCCCGATTTCAGGGTTACGGCTTTCAGGCTGGTGAGGTCGTAAACTTCTGCGCCTGCCTTGTCTGCCCATAAGAGGCAGTGGTATTCCTGGTTCTTATCGAGCGTCATAGTGAACGTACCGTTACTGCTGGTGGTAGCGCTTTTACCGCCTTCGAATACATTGGCGGCGGTGGTGTAAGCGGCATCGGTATATACTTCGATGGCAAAGCGGTCTACACCTGTGGCTGCGGCACGGGTGTTCAGCCCTTGGTCGGGTGTTACTTGCAAGGTTACTTGCTGCGTTGTGCCGTCGGTTTCGGACACAAAATCGTTGTTGTTGCACGATGTGAATGCTGCTGCGAGCACTCCACATAATATAGATATATATTTTCTCATACTTATTTTTCTATTAATTTATTGAATCGGCTATTGCAGCAGACCATAGATCTGCTGGCCACAAACATCATTTCCAAGCAGTAGGTATGCTTGCAAGGTTAGTGAGATTAGTGGCTCCTCTAAAACACTCTGTTGTTGTAGAACTTGCACTCATGGCATATTCCCATAATGCCGGTGCTGTGCCGTCAGCACCCGATACTTTTGCGAAGCATTCGGTAAAATCCATTGTCTTATCTTTAAAGCGGTTAGCCTTTGTTTCATCTGTCTCAATACAGAATACATTCGGGGTTAGAACAACATTGACGCAACTATTAAAGCAAGAAGCAAATTTTGTCGCCGCTGTGTTCTTTTCGAACAATCCGGAGGGGATGGATTTAAGAGGGGTGCAATTATAAAAACAGGAGGTAAAGTTCGTTGCTATTGTGTTATTGTCAAACAATCCGGAAGGGATAGACTTAAGAGAAGTGCAACCAGAGAAGCAAATGCTAAAGTCAGTCACTAATGTGTTATTGTCAAACAATCCGGAAGGGATAGATTCAAGAACGAGACAACCACTAAAGCAAGAACCAAATACTGTCGCTGCCGTGTTATTGTCAAACAATCCGGAGGGAATAGACTGAAGTTTTTGGCAATTACTAAAGCAAGCACGAAATAGTGTCGCTAATGGGCTATTGTCAAACAAACCAGCGGGAATAGACTCAAGAACGAGGCAATTAGCAAAGCAAGTGGCAAAGTTCGTCACCGCTGTGTGCTTATCAAACAACCCGGAGGGGATTGATTGAAGCTTGGAGCAACCGGTAAAGCTATTGCTAAAATTAGTCACTGTTGTATTCTTATCAAACAACCCGGAAGCAATAGTTTGGAGATTGGAACAACTGGCAAAACAAGCAGTAAAATCTGTTTTACCAGTATTCAATATCGGGCTATCCATTGACTTAAACTTTAGTTTATTGTTATTGGCACCCCTATTATTTCCCGGTCTAAAATCCGGCGTTTGTGCTTTAGTAGCATCTGCTTGTGACGAGTAAATGGTTATCTGATACTCTTTGACTTCGGCATAAGTATGCGTCAAATTGGCTGCTGACAAGTCGGTTGCGGCAGAGATTTCTGTTTTTGTTGAAGCATCTCCCCAGTCTATGACAAGCTTATAGTCACCGGTTGTTCCACTTGCTGCGAAAGGAATCGTGTAGCTTAGTCCCAAGTCATTGGTCAGTGCAATGGTAAACTGCATCATGTCCGGGTCAGTAGGTAGTTCTGCGTTGTTGTCGGTAGTTTCCCAATCAACCTCGCAGTTTGCTGTCAGTGTTGCACTATACTTATCGCTATATGCACCACTGATATTCGTGGCATAATTGCGACGAAAAGGAGCATTCGAGATTTCTTTCTTGCTTTCACCGTTCAGTGTAGCTTCGATGTTCATGACTGTTGCGTCATCGGCATCGCCGGCAATGATGTAATCGGTAGCAATCGTTCCTGTGGTTACGGCGTTGCAGGTCAGTTCATGGGTAACTGCTCCGTCAATCTTTGTAACGGCATTGCCTTCTACATTCAAAGAATAGCTTTCGGGATAGCCCACTGTTAGTTTGGTAGGCGTGGCGGTCAATGTTCCGGTCTGCTTGAAATTCACTTGGGCTACAGCGTGTTTCAATGTTACAGCTGTGTACTTGGAAACATCGTCCGTTCCTACTTTGAATTGCACAACGCCTGCAAAGGAGGCTTGGGTAGCTACTTTGCCTGAGGCTATCTTCACTTCGCGCAGTTTGGAAGCATCGAATACGTTGCCCGAACCCTGTGCTGTGCCATAGTCTGCCCAAAACAGAATGGTATAATCCTGTCCGTCTTTCAATACCACGTCGAACGTGTTTCCCGCTTGTTCCACCTGTGCGGCTTGTGCGGCATCTTTGGAGGTTGTGCCTTCGTACACTTCCATGATGTAACGGGAGGGAGTTGCCGTGTTTGCACGGGTGATTGCTCCATCGTCCATCGCAAGGGTGAAGCTCGTAGTCTTGTTACTTACCGATGGATCGGAATTCTCTTCCTGGCTGCACCCGCTGAATAGGGTGGCAATGCCAAACAGTGCTAATAAAAAATGCTTTTTCATACTTTTTCTTTTCAAAAGTTGATAAATGAATTTATTTTAATGTTTTTCTTTTCCTTTGCAATACCATAATATCCTGTGAAAATGATAGCAAGCGAACTACTCATTTTGACTGGACACAACGGACGGGAAGTCCTACCCACCGAAGGGAAGGGCCAACCTCCTTTTCCCCATCATAAGCGAAGCTATATATGTACCCCTCCTCGTCATCGGATATAGTACTACTCCAATAAAGGCCATCCGTATCAACACTAAACAGCTTGCCACCCATGTAGCGCATACCCGAAGCTGGAAGTTTCAGACCGGATGTATGAGATGCTGATTTTAAAGCGTCATCCCAACTCCATCCATTAGAATAATCCGGTGTCAACACTTTACCTTCTTCTTTTGTAGGCAGTCTCCAAGGACTTCCCAAATAGTAGCGGCAAGGGTCACCCGTACCGGCTAAAGGAGTATCTGTTGTGGGGTCGCCTGTCCAAGATAAATTCCATGCGGTAGTGGTATAACCTTCAGGGGTTACCACAGCAGCCAATTCAATATCATCATTCTTGCCGCTTCCAGTACCGTCGGCATTGGCACTACCGCTCCAACCAACGAGTGAACCAAACTGGAAATACAAGCCGGCATCGGTATCTTTACCAATCTTAACTCCATGAGCTCCGTTGGCTACCAAGTTGCCAATGGCCACTCTTACATCATTCACTTCGATATAGTCTGTCGCAGCCGGTGCATCTGCTTTTGCATAATGCCCCGTGATATTGGTATTATAATTTGCCTGAATCTTCACGTCCTCCACTTCAAACTCCGCTTCTGATTCATATTGAAAGGTAAATGTAGCTATTCCTGCACTTGCGGTGGGTGCAAGTACGAAAATGGCATCTGTTTCTATCTTTACCGGGGTGTCCTTCGTTCCTGTAGTTTCGGCTACCGTCAGGCTTTCAGTTCTTTCAGTGGTTGTTCCTTTCGTGGTGGCAGCACTGACATCGAAAGCTGTGTGTTGCTGAAACTTCATCGCCAGTGTTCCTGCCGGAAGTGTACCCGTTTCTTTGAGTACAATGTTTGCCACGGCACGATGGAGCGAAGCGCTGTATTCCGTTTTGCCGCCTTTGATGGGTAGCGTGCCGTAAAAGGCTTCGGTAGGTTTGGCTCCTGTGGTGAGTGAAACATTTTTCAAATTGGTGACAGTGTAGACTTCCGCATTGTTTGCTTTCTTGTCTGCCCACATCAGGCAGTAGTAATCTTTATCGCTTGCCAGCGACATAGTGAAAGAGCCTGTGGCATTGATGGCACGGGTAGCTGTGCCATTTTCAAATACGTTGGCAGCAGTGGAATAGTCTGCATTTTCGTACACCTCCATCACATAGCGGTCTACGGTGGCTGTGCCTCTTGTTTCCAGAGCGGTGCTGCCATCTACTATTGTGTAATCGGGGGCAGCATTTACCGTCACTACTCTTGTTCCGGAAGTATTATTTTCTCCCGGTTCTTCACTGCTGCATGATGCCAGCATGATAGCCAGCATGGCACTTAGTATATAAAATAGTTTTTTCATTGTCATTGCTTATTTAGAATTTCACTTCGTAATCACCACTCCAGTTGGTATCTACCTGTACACCGCCCACGCCTGCTGTGAGGAAATTACCGCTTACGGTGGTCAGTTGTCCGGCACGGTAGTCGATGCGCACGCCGTTGATACCACTGATGGTCTTGCCGTTGGCATCTTTAAACAAAATGGTTACGGTGACGAAAGATTGTTCGCCATTCACCAATACAAAGTCTTTTCCGACTGTTACGGCATCATCGGTCTGCTCGCTCAATGCCGAGGCGTAGCCATATCCTCCGACAGAATCGGATAGTTTCTGTGTACTTACATTGTAGGCACAAGGCAGAAATCCCTCGTAAACAATGCTGATTTTCAAGTCTTCCAATGCAGGATAGCCCCGTTCAGCACGCAGTTGGTTATACTTTGCCACATCATTGGCTACCAGACGGTATTTTGCCAGAGGGCGGTGCATGGCGATGTCTTCGGTTTTATCCTGATTGCCAACGGTGAGCATGAGGGATTTGGTGAACGCATCCCGTGTGTCGGTGTTGGCACGGTATTGGTCTTTGGGAAGTATCTTGATGCTCTTGGTGTCGGAGGTGATGTAATGATTATCGGTCATTGCATCGGTGGTGTAATCTGCCCACAGGTGAACGTCGTAGTCGCCCGGCGAAAGTTGCATGGTGGAAGTATAGACACCTTCAGTAACGGTGGCGGTTACAAATTCTTCTTTGCGGAGCACACGGGTGTCAGTGCCTTTATTGTACACTTCGATGACGGCACGCAGTTTCAGACTTTCATCTGCCGCACGGCTCTTTTTCTGTGCCGCAACAAAGTCTTGCAGTCGTGGCGAGGGGAAAGTGAGGTTCATCGTTACGGTAGAGAAACCGACTGCTTCGCTGCCTTTCTTTACGTCGATGATGATTTGTGATATACCTTCTTTTATCTCATAGCGCACCAATCCAGTGGCGAGGTTGGGGTAAGTTCCCCCGCTGTCGATGGACTTCACCCATTGGCAAAACTCTCCGAATGTTATTTTCGGCAAGTCTGCTGCACGGCTGACGGTGGGTACACACGATTTTTCGGTATTCAATACAGCAAAGATGGTGTAGAAGCCTGATTTCATGAGCATACGGTCGAGTGCCAACGATTGCATCGTGGGGTAATAGGTATGCTTCGCCAGCATTTCCGAGGAATCGAAAAAATAAAGATGCACATCTTTCATAGGGGTGTCTCCGATGGCATCGGTGTTGATGCCAACTGTAACGGTGGAACTATTGTCGGGGGCATCTTCGGGGATTTCGTGCGCTGTCTTATCGCAAGAGGTCAATAGGCAAGCAGTTATACAAGCCAATCCGAAGGCGGCTTTTTTGATTATCTGTATCATATTGCTTTTATTTTTCGGTGAGTATTAACTTGATTTCGGTGCGGCGTGCTTTGGCGTCGTCGGTAGACTGTGCGTCTACTCCTTTGCCTTCTGCGGAGATACGTTCTGCTGCTATACCTTTATTTATAAGGTAGCGTATCACGTTTTCGGCACGGCGGGCAGAAATGGTTTCGTTCTGTGCTTCTGTTCCCGTTTTGTCCGCCCAGCCTACGAGGGTGATTTGTGTTTCGGGATATTCGGCAAGGGCTTTGAGCAGTTCTACGGTTGTTTTGTACTCGCTTCCCTCAATATATTCGCATTGATTACGGGAGAAGTAGATGGCAGTTTCGTAAACGATTTTTTCCGTTGGCTTGCTTGCCACTTGCTTAGGTTGCACTTCAACTATTACTTCCGTTTTCGGTTGTGCCACTTCTTCACGAACAACAGGTTGTTCGGATTGAGCAACTTCCGTTGGTTGGGGAATTACAGTTACTACTTCCGCAGGCTTCTGCTTATTGTTTTTGCAACTCCTGCCTAAAGCAAAAGTTACTTTCACGCCTGTGTCCCATGTATAATTGCTCTTGTGCTCTGTTTGCGGCATAGCATCGATGCCTTTACCCGTTAGGTAGGTCATTGCGGTATAGAGGCGCACGTTTACTCGTTTACTTACTTGATAGCCCACACCCAAATCACCACCTACACCGAAATGCATTTGTCCGTCACCTTTCAATACGGTGTTCTCACCTTCGGTAGTCTTGACAGTAGCTTTCGAGGCTACACCATACACGGCAGGCGAAACGAGAAACGACCAGTGGCTTTCGGGACGGAACATCCGCACGAAGTCGATATTCAGATATAACCCGAGTTCGTACAAGTTCACGGATGAGAAAATGTCGCCATAGCGGTAACTCTTCGTTCCAGCAAGGGGAGCGTAATAGCGGTTGCCGTCGGCAAGATAGAGACCTTTGCAGCAATCATAAGCACCAAGCCCCAGGCGGGAGTAGCGCAACTCGGCTTCTGTGGATAGGAAGCTATTGATATGATAGCCACCTAATAGGCCTAAACCATAACCAACACGGGTTTTGTCTGCACCGAAGGAGCAGAAAGTGCCACGTCCGAAGGAGATTCCAGCGTCAGCACCGATGTACCATTTAGAAGATGGAAAAAGTTGACTACTACTTACTTGAGCTAATATTGGCACCGATAATGCCATACAAAAAAGTGAAAAAAGGAATGCAAATCCTAATTGGATTTGTTTGCCTAGTGGAATTGTTCTTTTTATCATTATATATAAATATTAGTTTGTTGATTGTGTGTTATTTATCAAGAAATAATTCGCTAATTAAGGGATGCCTTAATATGTGATATTTTTGCCATCAAAAACGAAAAAATCCCCCCTGTTTCGTTAATAAGTCAAAGTAATCTATTATATTTGCAAATCAAGAGAATAGAACGTTTTTGTTAATTTCGTAGGGGAAATTTCTTAACAGGTATAAAAACACATATTAAGGCATCCCTTAATTAGCAACAAGCGTAATTCCCTCAAAATCCCAGTTTTATCTTCTCTTTCCTCTCTTCTTCACATTAAGTAAATTCTTAAACATTTAACTGCAAACAGATGAGCTTTTTAATTCACTTTTCGGTTTTAATTAATCAACTATTTATCAATTAAAACCAGTAAAATTATGATTATTGCTTATTTGAGGGTTAGTACAGGTCGTCAGCACCTCGAAAATCAGGAAAGAGAAATCAAACATTATGCAAAGTCCAAGAATCTGATTATTGATCGTTGGGTGACAGAAATTGTCAGCGGCAAAACAGAGCGAAAAAATCGCTTGTTAGGTTCTACTGTGCGTAAACTTTAAAAAGGAGATATACTGATTGTTACAGAACTATCCCGCCTCTCGCGCTCACTACACGAGATTATGGAAATTATGAAATTGTGTATTGATTCAAGCGTCACAGTACATAGCACGAAAGATGGCTATGTTTTTGATGACAGCATTAACAGTAAGGTATTGAGCTTTGCTTTTGGACTTGCCGCCGAGATTGAGCATAAGCTAAACTCGCAACGTACCCGTGAGGCAATGGCACTTCGTAAAGCTCAAGGCAAGCACATGGGGCGTAAAAAAGGCAGCAGTCCGAAAATGGAATATCTAAAAGCCCACAAACTGGAGATTTCAGAAAAATTAAAAGCAGGGGTAAGTATCAAACATATCTATCAAGAATATGGAATTGCCCATGAGACATTCAGGCAATTCAGAAAGAAATATTTGTCAGATACTGATAAAGCATAAAACAACAAACTCGCACAATAAAACAAGCATCACCATGGACTTATCAGGCTATTTAAACAACTTCATTAATAAATATAGTTAAATATTTTCCGCTAATATCCACCCAATATTTATTACACGCTATTTATATCTATACGCGCAAAACTAGAATGTAAGCAAAAAGTTATTTTTGATTACATATCCATATCATGAGCTAAATATATCACTTTGAAATTTTCGAATATTAAGCATAGCTTTGCCACGTGGATTTTAAGGAGCCACCCGTTCCTTTAAAAGGAAGAGGGTGTTCCTCGGTGTCGAACGGGTCGTTCCTTTTAAAGGAACGGCCCGTTGGTTTTAAACCAAAATCAGCGGATGTAACCAATTGAATTTCAACTTCTTACAAAATCGTATTTCCGTCCCCGCAAACCATGGGATTTTATTCAACAAGCGAGACGGAAAATGCTGTTAAAGGCAGCATTCGGTATATCATAAATTTAAACATTAAAAAAAGACATTTCCATGGTTACAGTTACGTTTGCCATTAAGCCTTATTTGGCTAGGTACATGTATGTTCAGTACGGACAAAGTTTAGAAATTCAATCTCAAAGTAATTCATCTTCAAAACTCCCTATCCCGATTCATCTCACCCACTTCACACTCATCTACCACTTCTTACAACAGTTATCAACCCCTCATCCGCAAGGTGTCTCTTGGAGGGAAAGTGGAAATATCTGCTTCGTTCTCCCCCAACCCAGAAACGGAAAGAACCCGGAAGTATATAACTACTTTGGGCAGGACAGCATCTATATTATAGAAAAGGAGATCGAAGTGGAAATGAGAGTGGCGCTCTATTCGTTTTTGCTGGAAAATAAATTCAAGAATGGGATTATGTATAAAAGATCGTTGGAGTTATTCGTTATACATTATAATATGGTGGAGTTGGTAGAAGAGGAAAGCTTGATGAGAGCATTTCAGAGATGGAGGAAAATTACGAAAGAGAATACTAAGTAAGATTTCTCGTTTTTCTCAATAAGAAAAGTCAATGCTTAAAATTCTGATGGTGCCTCAAAACTGATGCACCATCAGATTCTATTTATTCCATTAATAATTTCCTGCTATGCGTTTGACCAAGTTTTAGTATATAATTCCCAATTATTTTCCTAAAAACCTATCACAATATCGCTGCTATTTTTCGTACTTTGTTAAGCTTTTCCATAAACTTGTTATCCCGCTTTGCCATCTGCAAATTATAGCATGTTTGCATCCGAAGCAATGGTTCAGCATCTAAATCTAATACGGCCTCTATGAGCATAGCATACTCTGTACTTAACGGACGCTTTGCATTCAATATCTCATTTAATACTGTATAAGATACTCCCATTTCTTTAGCCAGTTTCTTTTGAGAGATTCCTCTAAATTCTATTTCATCCTTTAGTATTTCTCCTGGATGCGTTGGCTCAAAAGGGGTTAAGTTATTAGCTATCATTTTAGGGTCTATGCCATCTATTTTAATCATAACTTATTATTTATAATGGTTAGACAATTCAATTATATTACAATGGTAGTTACAATATCACCTTGTATTTCTGTTACTGTAAACTCAATACGATATTGGCTGTTTACTCTAATAGAACAAAGTTCTTTCTTATCACCAGATAACTTCTCAAAGTTTAGACCATTGTATTTGCAAAGAGAGACAATATCTGAAACATTTATCATTATATCTATGCAACGTTTGTATCTACGTACAATATCAGGTTGAAAACGGTGCTTTTTGTCATTCACTTTTCCAAGCTCATATAATTCTTTCAAATACTCTTTATCAAATGTTACTACCATTTCATTTGTTTCTTTAGTTGCAAAGATAATAATTTCGCCTCAATATTCGCATATTTGCGAATATTTTCTTTGCAATAAAAATAGCATAGCTTTTCTCTATTCCCTTTCAAACTTCACCGTCAGATCTCCCGACACACTCAAAGCCTTGATACCATCGCCATCAATGCTACCAATCAGAATCAAGTCACTGCTTTGCGACCATTTTTTATAAAAAATGGCCACATTTCCCCAAGGCGCATAAATCGTAATATCCCCGGGAGCAGGCGCACATCCCCGTTTCACTCCCTGTATTGACAGCTTAGGTGATGGATAAAATATTTTCTCGGTATTATTATAATCGTTGAGTGTCACTTCCAACGGCAAACGGGAAACAAAATCCTGTGCTGCCGCATTGTCAGCCATGGTTGCAGTTATGACACGCTGCCCTACTGTTATTTTTATTTTCATACTTTCTGTATTAGGTTCTTCATCTCCATTATTTATCTCTGTTCTTCCTGTCTCCGGATACTCTGCATTATCAGGATGCTCGCTACATGCTATCCAAACGGAAGCCAGCAAAATGACAAAAGAATATATCAAAAATCGTTTCAGGCTGATTATTGGTAGCCAAATCTTTCTATTTACATTCATACTCTTATCTATTTACTTGATTATACAACTATTACTCTGAAGTTTAAAAGTCATATTTCCGTGTACACAAATCATACACAAAATCCGGGTCATCAAAGTCACCGACAACAGGTTTTCCAGTATCACAAGCAGCGAGTAACTCCATATCTTCATCCGACAATCTAAAATCCAACGATTTGAAATTTTCTTCTATTCGATTTTTATGTACTGATTTAGGAATAACGATAATCCCTCGTTGTGTCAACCAGCGTAACTCAACTTGAGCAACAGTCTTATTATATTTTCCAGCCAATGCAGTCAGCACTTCATTCCTGAAAAAGTCATGTTGCCCCTCGGCAAAAGGTGACCATGCTTCTATCTTGATCCCTGTCCGGTCTGCATAATCTTTCATAGCTTTCTGCTGATGGAATAAATGCGTTTCCACCTGATTAATGACCGGAACGATTTCATGATGGACGACCAAGTCTGCCAAACGGGGAATATGAAAGTTACAAACTCCAATAGCACGTATGCGCCCCTCATTATACAATTCCTCCATCGCCTTCCATGCACCAAAGACATCACCAAAAGGCATGTGAATAAGATAAAGATCCAGATAGTCCATATTCAGGCGAGCCAAAGAACGCTCAAAAGCCGACTTAGTCTGTTCGTAGCCCATATCTTTAATCCAGACTTTTGTAGTAATGAAGAAGTCTTCGCGGGGGACTCCACTCTTTTTTACAGCTCTCCCCACCACTTCTTCATTAAGATAAACAGCTGCCGTATCAATCAAACGATAGCCAGTAGCTATCGCTTCCGATACACACTGTTCACATTCAGCAGGGTTTTCTACCTGAAAAACACCAAATCCCAGAAGAGGTATTCTTACTCCATTGTTTAACGTTGCATATTCCATAAAATAATTCATTTATTTATATACTGCAAAGTTCTGGAAAAAGGAGAAGAATCCCTGTAGACAAATTACGGGTATGACAACCCCAATTACTGAACTTATCTGTTTGCATTTGCAAAGTTAGAGGGTAAAACGATTTCAGTTTTGCTGTGAAATTAGAAGCAGGCTGTTTGCCAAGCCCCAAATTCTTTTGAAAATATTGTCAATCTGTCTTAGTTATATCATGACATTTATCATCCCTCATAAAAAATGTTTTTGCTTCCTTCTTTGGGTTTCTATTTTATTTTTTATAACTTGCCACTGTTTATCAGTGAGCTTAGTTGGATAGCAACTCATAACCTATGTCTTGACTGCTATAAAGTCACGAAACAGCATTCAATAGCTCAGCTGATAATCAACACATTATATCAAATTTACAATATAAAACTACTGCTAAAGAAAATTGTATGAAGAAAAAAAAAGAATATCCTTACACCATTACTAAAGGGGGCTTTATGCTATTTATCTTCTCTATTTTATTGTGCGGTTGTCATGGAACAAGAACAAGCAACCTTTCTTCTGGAAAAGAAGAAGTATTAGAAGTGCAAGATAATAACACGCAAGAAGTTTTCCCTATATTAGTCACTCTAAAAGAACCTGATCATCAAAATCGCCAATACCCATTGGATATTGTTTTTAAATTGAGCGATAAGAACGAATATATATCTATTGATCCTATTTCAGACTATTATAACTCATATGTGTCGAAAAAAAGATTTTCTGTTCCTATTGTACCTTCAATGCATACAGAAGAAGTTGTAGAATGGAATGTCTATCCACAGATAGAATGTTTCATAATTAACAATAGCAATGAAACATTAAATATAAACGAAATGAATATAAATGTTACCTCAAGTAAAATAGATCCACTTCCTTATATATATATTGCTACAGAAGGATCGTATTGCAATTGCATGGTATTTATGAATGAAAGTTGGTTTAACTGGGGAGAAGCAAGGCTAGACTATAAGATTTTGCGAAAAGGTGAACAATTCGATGGAAGATATTCCAAGACTAAAGAGATTCCTTATTTCTCTGATATTTGCCGAATCAACTTTCTCCAAGATTTAATATCAATGGGATATGATTATGAGGCATTATTTCAAATGACAGGTAAGTCTCACAGTGATGAAGACGATGATATTGGAATATGGATAGAAGAAGATCAGTATAATACATTCAAAGGATTATTCGAACCATTTGAAATAGGAACAGATTCATTCAACGATGAATACTATGCAGGATTTGCCAGAATTTATGGCAAACTAACATTTATAGATAGTAACTATAGTGTAGAATTTCAAGGAAAGATATTATTATCATGTGCAGGAGAATTTGGTGGTGGAATGGAAGAAGATGATTCTTATGATGTTAAGTTAAAGACAAAAGGTACTAATTATATACTTAAATACCCCTATGTTACTTCTATTGCACCTCGCGGAAGCGAGAGAATAGGGATGACATTAATGTGCCCCAAGTCCACATTACACACATTTTCTATAGAGGCGATTAATAACAATGATATAAAATTGAAAAGTAAGGAAATACGGATGCATTATCTTAATCCGAAGCATTCATCCATGAATATATGGCAAATTAAAAAGAAACACTATGATTAATAAAAAAGGTGTACAGGTTTTTATAAGCTATAGACGTGAGGGTGGAAGAGATATCGCTCGTAATATTTACGAACGACTTTCTATGTCTGGATACACAACCTTCTTTGACTATGACTCTATGCGTAATGGAAAATTCAATACGCAGATATTCAAAGCAATAGAGCAGGCTTCCGACTTCATTTTGATATTATCTAAGGACGCACTCGGTCGATGTGTGAATAAAGACGATTGGGTCAGAACAGAGATAGAATATGCCCTACAAAAGGAAAAGAATATAGTATTAGTGGCTCCTGAAGAATTTTCTGGATTTCCCACTAATTTACCAGAAAGCATTGCGTCTATTAAAAACATTGATATTGTTTTCCTTTACAATAAGAACAAACATTACGACCAAAGTATATCTGATTTAAAAGATGCACTAAATGCAAGACCTTCCGTTCTTGTAGATAACAAGTGGCTTGTAGCGATAATCGTTGCATTGATTATTGGTTTGTCTTTTTCATTACGTTATATACCCAATTTTTCATCTCTCAATACTTATGATTCTAATATAAGTATTGGAGACAGCTTAAAAGGATATACCGCCACAATTTATCAAATGCGCTATGATAATGTAAAATTATTGCATGGGAATATTTTAATGGACTCTTTATTGTCCATATTTCAATATGAGGATTCAATGAATGAGAAGTCCGAAATGTTCATTTTTCCAAAATCAAAATACATTACTTATTCTATGGAAGACTATGTGGAAGTAACTCAATTTATGGATTTTGATAGCGTGATTATTCCATATCATAACCCCATTATCCAACTTAAATTACATAGTAAGAACCCAAATACGTTAGTGTTAACTGATGCAACTTTAGAGATTGAGAATTATCGATACGATGACCATCCTGCTTATCGTTTCAATTGGAACGGAAGTTCGTTCAATATAACAAATGAGAGTTTCAATTTGATTACTTCAGGAAAAATGAAATATAGTTTTCTCCATGAAGGAGAGACCTTTACGCAGTACAAACGTGAATTAAGTATAGAATTGGCAGAGAAAGTAACAAAAATCAATCTATCAAACATAAGTAATGCATGCTCCTTGACAGGAGAAGTTGTTTTATCTAATGGCAATTCATATAAATTTCATTGGGAGAATGATAAAAATTTTCCAGATTACAAATACATTTCATTGAGAAAAGAAAACAAATTGGACATTCCTGTTTACTTTGTTTCGAATAAATTCAAACAAGAAATTAAGTTAAAAGAGTTCTATCGCTCATTGACTAAAGGAGAAGTTGATGATGAAGTTCATTTTTTCTTAGAATCAGATAATAGTTGTACATTCAAAGTTCGATTGAGAATGACAACTTCTTTTGGAAAGACACTTTATAGTAATTACATATATATCAGATACAGTAAACCCAATAATGGAATAAATATCTTTAACTAAATAATCACATGAAAAAAAAATATTTATTTGCGTGTATAATTTTACTTTCCGCAGGATGCAAGAACAGACCACAACAAATGCAAACCATAGCATCTGAAAGTGTTGAAAAGTATGAAAACGAGCAAGAAACTATAACTATCCCAATTGATGTCAAAGCATTTATTGATGAAGAGTTTAATAATGATCTAGATTATAAAGTTCATGAAAAACATGGAAGCATTTGTATCGAGCCTGTAGGCGAATACTTTAATTTATACAAAGACTCTAAAAGAATCGAGCTAAAAGAAGAAGACCTTTTTAAACCATGTGGTCTATATTCTTATCCTATTATCGAACTTTTTATTGTTAATAATACAAAAGTTTCTTTGAGCATTGATGAGTTAGATGTTGAAGTTAGTAAAAGTCAGTTAGATGATTTTCCGTATGTGTATCTATACAAAAATTACGATTTATCGTATTGTCTTCCCATATCTAATGAGGCTTGGAGTAATTGGGGGGATATGATTCTTGAATATAAAATATTGAAGAAAGGTGAAAATTTTGCAGGCAATTATGATAAAAAAAGGATAGTCCCCTATTTTACAAATACAGCGTTAATTGACTTTTCTTCTGATATTCGTTCAATGGGATTAAACGAGTCACTTATCGCCCCATATGTTTCAATATCAGATACTCAAGAATGGTTGATCAAGAATTCAGTACATATATTAAGAGATAATGAAAGTATTGATGATTTTTGTAGGAATGGACAATTTCATGTTAATAATTTCAGATATGATGAAGTAGAAAACCTATTTTACCCTTTTGAGGTCAGTGAACATTGTGAAAATTATTATGGTTATGCGAGGTTGTATGGACGCATTTCTTTTACGGGACATGAATTCAAAAAAGAATTCAATACACAAATTTTAATTACATTCCCTAATGAAGGAGGAGCGTCAGAAGGTCTTAATGACGATTTTAATATCCAGCTAGAAATAGACAAAAACGATTATGTGAAAAAATTACCATATGTAACCACTATAGAACCAGGAGGTTCAGAGAGAGTAAGGTTACATGTAAGATGTGACAAATCCACTCACCATACTTTTATTATAAAAGCAAGAAATAGCAATGGTTATAAGATTACGACTCAAAACATTTATATGTATTATCTTAATTCCAGGCACTCTTATATGAATATGAATTCCGAAAATATTAATAATGTGAATCAGTAGTTGAAAATAAACTATCATTCATTCTGATACGGTTTCACTCTAATTCAACTACAGATTCGCATTAATAATTAAAGTCTGTGCACGAAAAGATTCATAAGAACTTCAATAATCACTGATTATCTTATTGAGACCTACTCATTATATACATGGTAGCTGGGCGCGATTCCATAAGCCTCTTTATATATCCTTGAAAAGTGCGATAAATTCTTAAAACCGACATTCATCATTGCTTCACTAACCTTGCAATCCCGATTCACAATCAACTCATGCGCAGCTTCCAATCTTCGTTTGATTATCCATTTCTGTGGCGTGAGTTCACTTACTTTTCGGAAATCATTCTTAAATCCGGTCAGACTCCGCCCGGTATATGATGCCAGTTCCTCTATGGAAAGTTCGTACATATAATTCTCTTCCATAAAAGCTAATAAATCTATTTTCCAAGGCTCGGCAAAATCGAACAAAGAGGCGTACACACTGGCATCTGATTTAAGTACTATATACAACCCCTCTTTCAACTTCATATCCAACCACTCTTCATCGGGAGCAACAGATGACTCATAATAAGGAAAGATAGAACCAAACAGACTCGTGACAGCCGGAAGAGAAGGGATTTTCAAAATACTTACCTTGCTCCGTTTAGTTGTTTTCGGAAATTTCTCCTCACCATTATGACGATAATATTCTAACAGGAACTTACGGGAAAATCTTAAAAGAATAGACTGATAAACATGAGTATCCTGATCGCTATACTTAATCATCCTGATCCGGTGTCCTTTGCGGATAAAAGCACATTCGCCAGCGCAAATCGTAATGGAATGACCGGCCTCCTCAAACTCCACCTTGCCCGAATAAACATACAATAAACAATGCTCCAACACACCATGATCGCATATTGTATCCTCCGTCACTTTCATATTAAGAAAGATATTGGAATAGTTTATGAAATGTTCATCTTCCATATCTATAACAGTTTACTGGCAAAAATACGATTTTATCCGCAAAAATAAATCTTAAACTCTTTTTATCGATAAAGTTTGGCTATATCTTCATCTGTTCTATTACCGTGAATCGTAATCTTTGAAAGTTCCGCCTCAATTCCGCCGAATTCTTCTTCCGTCAGTCTCACATCGGTAGCACCCAGATTCTCTATTATTCGTTCAGATTTACGTGAACCGGGAATTGGCACAAGAAAGTCATATTTATGCAACATCCAAGCCAAAGATATTTGCGCAGGAGTCACATTTTTTTCTTGAGCAAACAGTCTTAACAGATCAAGCAGCGGTTGATTAGCCTGCATATTCTGCTTTTCGAAACGTGTAATCACACGACGCACATCATCCCCTTTATATTCTTGTTCTGATGTATATTTCCCACTAAGAAAACCACTGGCTAATGGACTGAACGGTATAAAACCAATGCCTAATTCGCCACAAACAGGAATTACATCTTTCTCGAACATCCGTTCCATCATAGAATATTCACTCTGCACGGCAGTCAACGGAGTGACAGCATGTGCCAGACGAATTTGTTCCTCAGTGGATTGCGATTGTCCCCATCCTCGTATCTTACCTTTCTTTATCAGTTCACCCATACACCAGGCAATAGCTTCCACAGGAATCTGTTTACTGATCCGGTGTTGATAATAAAGGTCGATATAATCCGTATTCAGGCGTTTCAATGATGCATCCAGATGCGTTTCCACCGCTTTCATTAATTGAGGAATAGTAGAAACTTCTTCATCGGGATGAATAACAAACTTTGTTGCTAAAATAATTTCCTGACGAAAAGGAGCAATCCCCTCTCCTACTAATTCTTCATTAGCACCGGCACTATATCCCTCTGCCGTATCAAAGAAATTACATCCCAACTCATAAACCTGCTTCATCAAACGAATTGCTTCGTTCTTATCCGGAGCCTCTCCGTAACCATGTGATAATCCCATACATCCATAACCTACAGCCGAGACTTCCAGCCTTGCCGCACCGATCTTTCTTTTTTTCATAATGTCTTCATTTTAATATTATTCCATTTCTGGACTTATCTTTTTTCATTTGCAAAGGTAAAGGGTAAAAACAACTTCACCTTTGCTATGAAGACAGAAAATCTTTGCTGTAAAGACAATCTTTAGGCATGTCGGTTGTCATCACAACGAATACATACAGAAGCCGGACAGAGGAACTGTAATATGGGTAAATGAATCCGTAATTCATATACAAACAGATTTCAAATCCTGCAGTATCTTTGCAGTGTCATAAAGAAATAAGTAAAAACATTATTTAGAAAAACTGTTTGATATGTATTTAGAAAATATTTATTCTCCTGCAGATGTTAAGAAACTGTCGGAAAAAGAGCTAAACGAGTTAGGTGGAGAAATCCGTGCAGCACTCCTGCAAAAATTAAGTGAACATGGCGGGCATTTCGGACCTAATTTCGGAATGGTGGAAGCAACGATTGCTTTACATTATGTATTCAATTCGCCCAAAGACAAAATTGTATTTGACGTATCGCACCAGAGTTATGTACACAAGATGCTGACCGGTCGTAAAGATGCGTTCCTTCATCCGGAAAAATACGACAACGTATCAGGTTATACCGAACCGCAAGAAAGTGAACATGACTTTTTCATCATCGGACATACTTCCACTTCTGTCAGTCTGGCCAGCGGATTGGCAAAGGGACGTGACCTTACAGGCGGCAATGAAAATATCATAGCCGTCATAGGGGATGGTTCTTTAAGCGGAGGTGAAGCTTTCGAAGGATTGGATTATGTAGCAGAGTTTGGCACTAACATGATTATTATCGTTAATGACAACCAGATGTCTATTGCCGAGAACCACGGAGGATTGTACAAGAATCTGAAAGAATTACGTGACAGTAACGGTCAGTGCGAATGCAACTTCTTCAAGGCAATGGGACTGGATTATATGTATGTAAATGATGGTAATAACGTACAGGCATTGATTGAAGCTTTCTCTAAAGTGAAAGATATTCAGCATCCGATAGTAGTACACATCAATACATTAAAAGGTAAGGGTTATGCACGTGCCGAGCAAGATAAAGAGACTTACCACTGGCGTACTCCATTCAATGTAGAAACCGGAGAAGCAAAAATGAGTTATGAAGAAGAAGATTACAGCGAGGTAACCGCCCAATACCTGCTGAAAAAGATGAAGGAGGACCCGCGTGTGGTAACAATCACTTCTGGTACTCCCACCGTTCTGGGATTTACTCCGGACCGCCGTCAGGAAGCAGGCAAGCAATTCGTAGATGTAGGCATTGCCGAGGAACACGCAGTAGCTCTTGCTTCGGGCATCGCAGCCAATGGTGGGAAACCCGTTTACGGAGTATATAGTACATTCATCCAACGCTCCTACGATCAACTTTCACAAGACCTTTGTATAAATAATAATCCGGCTGTTTTGTTGGTCTTCTGGGGTACGTTATCCGGAATGAATGATGTGACTCATCTCTGTTTCTTCGATATTCCGCTTATCAGCAATATTCCTAATATGGTTTATCTGGCTCCGACTTGTAAGGAAGAATATATTGCCATGCTGGAATGGAGTATCCGCCAGAATGAACACCCGGTTGCTATCCGCGTGCCGGCAACAGATGTAATCAGTAGCGGAGAACCGGTAGATTCCGATTACAGCATTCTCAATCGTTACAAAGTTACTCATCGCGGTTCGAAAGTGGCCATTGTGGCTTTGGGTTCATTCTATGGATTAGGACAGTCGGTTGCATCACTTCTGAAAGAAAAAGCCAATGTCGACGCAACACTCATCAATCCACGTTACATCACCGGTGTAGACAACGAACTGATGGATGAACTGAAAGCAGATCACGAGTTAGTGATAACATTGGAAGACGGTGTATTGGATGGCGGTTTCGGTGAAAAAATTGCCCGCTACTATGGTGCTACAGACATGAAAGTCCTGAACTATGGAGCTAAAAAAGAATTTGTAGATCGTTTTGATTTACAGGAATTTCTCCGTGCCAATCACTTGACAGATGAGCAGATTGTAGAAGATATCACAGCACTTATCGGTTAAAATCAAACCCATTCACTATATATTCAACAGGTTGATGTATATTGTCGGTTAAGACAATTACATCAACCTATTTCATTTCGATATGAAGTAACAATCCTTTCCGATAATTCAACGGAGTTTGTCCTGCATTCCTTTTGAAGAACTTACAAAAAGCTGCCGCATCACTAAACCCTAACTTGGAAGCAATCTCACCAACCGTAGATTTTGTAGAACTCAACAAGGTACGCGCTTCCATAACCAACAGTTCGTTTATAATACTATTGATAGTCTTACCTGTTCCAGCACGTACAATACGGGCCAGGTACTGCTCACTGATAGCCAGTTTATCCGCATAAAAGCTCACAAAATGTTCTTCCCTGAAATTCCGGGTAACCAGTGCATGAAACTCCTGTAAAACGTGGTCTTTACGGCTGACCTCTTTTTTAATAATTGTCTTTCGGGAAAGGAAATCAGCTATATCAAGAAATAAAGCATTGCACGCAGCCTGTATGCGCCGGAAAAGAAAATGATGTTCAATATTCAGCAGGCGCATCAACACTTCCAGTTCCTTACGGATGATTTGGGCTTCGTACTCTGTCAACTGTATCGTATATTGTTTATTCTGCCTCATTGTAGCCAATAAGATGGCCGTTATTTGTGTCAAATAAGAATCGTCTGTCCGCATGGATTCGGAAAGGGCAAGAGTAATAAACTGAATATCATGGCTTGAGAAAAGATGCTCCGTGAGATAATTTGCTCCATGAATAAGCAGCATATTCGGCTCTATCGCAATAAACTCTCCATTCAGCAGAATCTCCGAACGACCTTCAAGAACGAATATCATATAAAGTTCCCGATTGAAATAACATTCATTTGCCGGATAACTTCTGTCTTTATATTCACTCCTAAAACAGACTACCTCCTCTTTATAATGAGGAAGTTCCGGATGCTCCTTCAACAGCTGCGTATTATCAAATATACGAGATTTTACCATTTACATCTTCTTTTTATGACGTAAAAATACGATTTGTTTCGGATATGACAAAAAGTGTACGGAATTAGATAATCTATTTCAGAGTAAAAAACGGGACCTTTGCATATCCTTTTCAATGCATGAAAGGAAAATAAACAAAGGAGGTCAAAAAGGTATGGAAATGAAAGATGTTTTCAAGAGGTATTTAGTATTTGTTATCGGACTCTATTTTTTAGCGGCAGGCATTGTATTGATTATACGCTCGGCACTAGGAACTACTCCCATATCGAGCATCAATTATGTATTAAGCTTGAATAGTCCTTTGTCATTGGGTACTTGCACCTTTATCATCAACATGGTTCTTATCCTGGGACAATTCTGGTTAATCCGAAAGAACAGAACCCGGCAGGATATTATTGAAATTCTTCTTCAAATGCCATTCTCTTTTATCTTTTCGGCATTCATTGATTTTAATATGATGCTGACAAGTGAACTGCATCCCGCCAATTATGGCATGTCAATCGCTTTATTACTTACAGGATGCATGGTGCAATCTATCGGAGTAGTTCTCGAACTTAAACCGAGAGTAGCCATGATGAGTGCAGAAGCATTCGTGAAATATGCGTCCCGCCATTATAACAAGGAGTTCGGAAAGTTCAAAGTCTATTTTGATATTACTTTGGTTACGTTGGCCGTAATTCTCTCTCTCTTACTGACACAAGGTATTCAAGGAGTACGTGAGGGGTCGCTCATTGCAGCCTGCATAACCGGATATATCGTGAGTTTCCTGAATCAAAAGATAATGACGAGAAAGACCCTCCATAAATTATTACCAGTCTGGAAGTAAATCCTGCATATCCACCAAATTTATCGTTTTCTTGACAAACTTTGTATTTTAGAGAAAGTCGGGCTTTTAGTTGCCGCACGAGGAAAACCAATCGGTTATGAAATCTATGAAGGAAATATATTTGAAGGTAACACCCTGATTCCTGTCATAGAGAACCGTGGTGAATTAGTAATTTCACAGAGATTGATTATTATCCGAAAATATTTCCTACTTTTGGAAACTGATAAATATATTAGAGTTGAATACTGATGCCGAGATTAATGATGAATGGAGTGATGGCATTCCTCCTGAGATACAAGAATTAATTGATTGGTATAAAAATGATTGAGTCATGGCAAAAGATATAATGACAATAAACGATAGTGAGTACGCTCAAATATTGCAGCAAGCAGTTTCTGAAATTCAGACCGCTCGAATCACTGTTGCCCGTCAAGTAAACAGTGCGGTTAATTCTGCATATTGGAATATTGGCAAATTACTTTTCGAAAAGAATTTAGAGAGTGGATATGGTAGTGGTGTGGTTAAGCGGTTGTCAGTAGACTTAAAAGAACAATTTCCAGATATGGGGCTGTCTCCTCGTAATCTTTGGGACATGAAACGGTTTTATGAAAGATATAATACTTGCGATTCAAAACTGCGACAAGCTGTCGCAGTTTTACCATGGGGGCATAATCTGCTGCTTTTAAGTAAAGTGGAGAACAGTGATGCTGTTGAGTTCTATGCCCAAGAATGTTTGCAAAAAGGCTGGTCAAGAGATATGTTACTCAATGCAATAAAGATGAGTACCTATGCAACTCGTCAGTCGCAAATCAAGACGAATAATTTTGACGCAGTCTTGCCTATGGCGCAAGCCAATTATGCTAATGAGGTTTTTAGAAGTTCCTATAATCTCGGCTTTCTTGGAATAACAGAGCCTATTAGAGAATTGGAATTAGAGAAGCGGCTGGTTTCTAAAATCAAGTCGTTCATTTTGGAATTAGGCCGGGGATTTTCTTTTATTGGCAATCAATATCGTCTGGAATACAACAATAAAGAATATTTCGTAGATATGCTTTTCTTCCATCGGAGACTTAGGTCGCTTGTTGCGATTGAATTAAAAATCGGTGCATTTCAGGCAGAGTATGTTGGTAAAATGAATCTTTATCTCTCTTTACTCGACCGTTTTGAAAAAGGCGAAAATGAAAACTCATCCATAGGTATCATCCTTTGTGCTGACAAAGACCACTTAGATGTAGAGATTGCGTTGCAAGATGTAAATAAACCTATTGGAGTTGCCGAGTATCAGCTACTGCTACCCAAAGATGAACTTCAGGCATTACTCATTCAAGAGATTAATTCTATAGAAGACGATATTAATTCAGAAAAGGAGTAGCAACATTATATTCAATAGGTTGATGTATATTGTCGGTTAAGACAATAACATCAACCTATTTCATTTCGATATGAAGTATTAAGCTTGAATTTATGTTTTATCTTCGCGGCCCAAATTGTCAGACAGTGTCTAACAAATTTAATTGGTCTTATATATGCGAAATGATTAGGAATCTTTTCAAAGAAGCGACTTTTTATTTCATCTATAATTATACTTGTATTTACTTCTTCTGCTTATCTATTTCTTTCAGAAGTTCATCGACAGCCACCTTTAATTGGGTATCCTCTCCCTTAACGACCGTCTCCGGATCATTAGCAACCTTCACATCCGGTTCCAACTGGGTGTTTTCCAAATAGCTGCCATCAGGCAAACGATAGCCAACGATAGGAATACCAAAGACGAGTGAAGGATCTTGTAAAGTTTCCCAAGACACGCTCGTCATTGTACCCGGAACAGGCATACCGACAAGTTTTCCTATATTTTGATGTTTATATACCCATGGAGTTCCATGTGCATTCGAATAGTTGGCTTCACATTGCAGCATAATAGAAGGCTTGTTCCAACGACGGCTTGGCATGTCACACGCTTCACGTCCGCGGACTACTTGAGTGAAGTATTTCTGACCGCTGAACAGTATTTCAATATCTTCGTGCAAACGACCACCACCGTTGAAGCGGGTATCAATCACAATTCCATCACAGTTGTTATATTTTCCCAGAATATCCGAGTAAACGGTACGGAAACTGTCATCTCCCATGGATTGAATATGAACATATCCCAAACGTCCTTTCGACCATTTCTCAACATCTGCCGCCCGCTGTTTCACCCAACGTTTGTATAACAACCCATTCAGCTGGCCGCTCGTAACCGGCATCACTACTTCTTCCCAACGTTCTTTATTTTGCGGATTGTAGATTGAAATCAAGGTCTTCTTCCCTGCTTTATTATTCAACAGACAAGTGATGTCATGATCGGGAGTTATTTCCTCACCGTTAATCTTTTCAATGATACACCCTGCTTTTACTTTGGTACGTGAATGATCGAACGGACCTTTCTCGATGATTTCGGCAATCTGCATCCCTTTTCCCTGATAATCCCAGTCGAACATAAGTCCCAGATTGGAAGTAACATCACCTTTACCTTTGGGAGAATAGCGTCCTCCGGTATGTGAAACATTCAACTCGCCCAACCATTCACTCAACAGTTCTGCAAAATCATAATTGTTATCAATGTGAGGCAGGAACTTGCGATAAGCATTAGTCATGGCATCCCAGTTTACCCCGTGCATATTGACATTATAAAAACGTTTCTGATGTTGTTTGTACACATGGTCAAACATCGCTTCACGTTCAGCTGCCAAATCCATTTTCATTTCAGCCTGATAACTGATTGATTTCAAAGCATCCGACTTGGCATCCATCTTTTGCATATTACGACTTCCCAACAAGAAGATATCTCCTTTTTTATCCAGCATCAACGATGCCCATCCGGTATTGAGTTTATGCAGACGCTTTGTCTCTTTCTCACGGAGATTCATTTTCCAAAGGTCATATCCATCTTCGAAAGCAGAGAAATAGTAGAGATCCTCTCCATCTTTGGATAGTATGGCACTGCCTAAGTCAGAAGAGTTGGGAGTCAGACGTACGATACGGTCTTCAATGCCGTTAAGCTCGACTACTATATCTTTCTGGTCTACTTTTTCCCCATCCGCCTTCTCCTTATCACCGTCTTTCTTCTTGTTATCATCTTTCTCCTTTGCTTTCTCTTGTTCCTTTTCAAGTTCCTTGAGCAATTCGAAATCTTCCTTGCTCAAACGGTAACGATCATAAGCATCCTGATTGAGGAATACTAACATAACATCCTGTTGCGATCCCCAGGAAGCATGTGCACGCATACCATAACGTTCAGTCTGGAAAAGAATGGCATTTCCATCGAGTACCCAACGCGGAGAACCGCTGATGTATCCACTATTAGTCAGATTGGTTATCGCTCCTCCCTGTGCACTGACAATACCTATATCCGAATAAGGATCGTGACGGTTGCCGATAAATTCAAGAGTAAACCATTTGCCATCCGGTGACCATTCGTAGTCAAATCCACCTCCGGTGTTATACCATGTAGAACCGTCCGTCACCTGACGTACTTTCTTCGTTTTCAAATCGAGTACCATCAAACGATTGCGGTCTTCGATAAAAGCCAGCTCTTTACCATCCGGCGAATATTGCGGATAGGCACGTTCTACCGTTTTGGACGGTAATAAAACTTCCTCCTCAATAAGAGTGGCATTAGGGAAATTAGGGTCTTCCTTACGACTTATTTTTGCAGTGTAAAGTTGCCAATTACCGGTGCGTTCACTGGCATAAACCAGCGTCCGGTTGTCCGGAGCAAAAGAGACGGAAGCTTCTTTTGCAGGAGTATTTGTGATTTGCTTGGTCGTAGCATAGTCAGTTGAAGTTACAAAAACGTCACCACGCACAATAAAAGCAACCTGTTTGCCATCCGGAGATACGGAAGCGGAAGTGGCTCCCTGTGAGAATTTAAGTGCAGCAACCTGCTCTTCATCGTCACGGACAAGTTCTACTTTTACTTTTTCCGGACGGGCACCGGGTTTCTGGGTATAAAGCTCACCGTCATAGGTATAACACAAAGTTCCTTTATCGCTGACAGACAAGAAACGTACCGGATGAGTTTTAAAAGTAGTGACAGCCTTTACTTCTTGTGGAGTATTCAATGGGAAAGTATACACATTAAAAGAACCTCCATTACGTTCACTCAAAAAATAGACAGTATTACCATCAGGTGCATATACAGGATTACGGTCCTCCCCTCCCCGGTTTGTCAGGTTCGTATGTTTTCCGGTTTGGGTATTGTATAACCAAATATCTCTCGTAATGGATGAAGTGTGATGTTTTCTCCATTCATCCTCAAAACCTTTGCGGTCCTGATAAAGAAAGCTCTTTCCTGCTTTATCAAAACAAACGAGTTCGGCGGGAGTTGCCAGCACTTGTTCGGTGCGTCCTCCGTCTACAGAAACTTTGTATAATTCTGTCATTGCTCCCGTAGGAAACAAGGCGCTGTTTGCAGGATCTTGTATGGAAGCGGAGAAAAGGACATACTTTCCATCCGGTGTAAAAGCCGAGGGAATTTCCGATGCGGAATGGTAAGTCAGTCTCCGGGCGACACCTCCGTCGGCAGGCATGATGAACAGGTCGAAATTTCCATTCCGGTCACTGGCAAATGCGATTTGTTTTCCGTCGGGAGACCAGACGGGATTGGCTTCATAAGAGGCTTGTGTGGTAAGTTGAACGGCAGTTCCTCCTTGTGCGGGAACTTTATAAATATCTCCTTTATAACAGAAGACAATCTCGGTCCCATCCGGTGAAATACGTGCATCACGCATCCACAAAGGAGTAATTGCATAGCTGGATAATGCTGATAATACCAGTGCTAACGAAGTTATTAGTTTCTTCATATCAATTTATTATATATTTATTCCGAAAAATCAGTTTGAATTAGTTCTCCCGTGTAATTATAGAATGCTTTGTCACCAAAATCTTTGAAAAAGAAAGCGTATTTATCCACTCCCGTACAATGACAAACGCCAATTTGCCGGGGAAGGTATTCCTGCAAATAATCTGCAATGATCTGATATTTTTGTTTTTCCGCATTATGAATGTGAAAACCTCCGAGAAGTAACTTGCAGGGAGATTCAGGAAATGCAGCCCGAACGGTACGCAAGATATTGGTGATCCCCCGGTGAGAACAGGCGCTCAACACAGAAACTCCTTCCGGTTCCACTAACGCCATTGCCAATTCATCCTGAAAGATATCCGGTATTTTGCAACCATCTTCTTTCTGAACCCAGAAGCGTTCAAAATGGGTATCCTCCTGATTGACAATATCAATAGATGGAAAAAGAAAGACTCCGGGAAGCAGTTCGGTCTGCTCTGTGATAAAGCGGAAACGGGAAAGATCAAGATTTTGCGTATGCTTCATTCCATTCTCGCGTTCATCCTTGAATTTAGGAGAAAAGATTTCACGTTTACAGACAACGGTTGCCTGTGTATTCAATTCCAGAAAATAACGCAGTCCACCCGTATGGTCACTGTGACCGTGGGATAATATTAAATAATCAACTTTTTGTAAATCAATGTGCAACAGACGGGCATTACGGATAAACAAGTCAGATGCTCCCGTATCGAAAAGAATTCTATTCCCTTGGATCTCAATATAGAGAGAAAGACCATGCTCTGCCTGCAATTTACGTCCATAGACACAATTCTCCACAAGAGTCGTTATTTTATAGCTCATGACGTTTAGTTATCAAACAAATAATGTAAAATAAAAAGTTCTGCCACAAAATTATAATAATTCTGTGGCAGAACAAGCAATCTAATCAATTAAAATTCTTGACTTTTCAATCTTTCTGATTGAATCCTTATTTTTATCCTTCAAAAGGTTATACCATTTTTCCCATCTTGTAAGCTTCCTGCATATAGGGAGTATCTTTAATTTCCCCTACCTTCCATGCACCAATTCCATAAACCGTTCCCTTTTCCTGCGGTCCTTCCAGACAATCGAGGAAGCCACGGAAACCATCAATGGTACGTTCCATCATTGCTTTATCGTTTTCCGCAGCCGCAATAATGAAATAAAATTCCTTATTGGTTATTTCCGTATAGAGTGCACAGCAGCGGTCGATCATAATCTTCATCTGTCCGCACATGGTATAAAAATAGACCGGAGTTGCCATCACAATCACATCTGCAGCAATCATCTTCTCTACAATTTCCGCTGCATCATCTTTCTGCGGACAAGGTTTGCCATACATACTGCAAACACTGCACCCCGTACAAGGATGAACTGTTTTGTCTTTCAGAAAAATCTTCTCCACTTCATTACCTGCTTCGAGAGCACCTTTCATAAATTCATCACATAATAACTCAGAATTACCACCTTTACGTGGACTGGATGAAATAATCAAAACCTTTTTAGCCATAACTTTACTTTATTACTTTTTATTTTCAGAATTCTTTCTATCAATGATTCACTTTGCAAAAGTAGGGAAATAAAAGTATATCGAATGTAGATAAATTACAGAGAAAGATACCTAAATTACAGATTCCATGTTTTGCCATTATTTTTATCCAATCCCTTGTACATATTTATTCTACATTCATGATGGCTGTATTATCACAGTTATATATTTCTCCTCGAGCATCAGAGCGTCTCTAGTAACTTTATGAGACGTTCTGCATGTTCCACCGACATAGCTTTCTGCTGTTCAATGAGTTCGGGAGCAGTACGACTACCGTAGCTCACGCCACAAGTATATACACAGCCGCAATACTCCATCTGCGTCAGCCGACAGGTGGCTTTGTAGCAGGGCAGAAATTCGTCGATAGTGTACCCCATCGCCCCCTCATGGCTATACAGTGCTTCGGGTGCTCCCGTTGTGAAAGAGAGAACGAGTTTCTTGCCTTTGAGCTTGTCTCCGGTACTTCCGTGTGAAAAACCGTGACGGAAAGTCTCTTCCATCCAGCGTTCCAATATGGAGGGTGCGGAGTACCAGAAAAGGGGGAACTGCAACACGATGATGTCTGCCCGGAGCAATTTCTGCTGTTCGGCTTCCACGTCGATTTTGAAGTCGGGATAGAGTTCGTCCAGCTTTACGATTTCGGTTTCCGGTAGCCGTTCATTCAAGGTTTCGAGAATCGTTTTATTGGCTACGGATGCGGCAAGGTCTGTATGGCCGCTGATAATCAATACATTTTTCATATTCATTCTTTTTATTGTTATTTCTTATGCACCTACACCGCCATCCACTTTATAGTCGGCCCCGGTAACAAGAGCTGTTTTATGATTTAATGATGGATACATATTTCTTATTGATTTTCTTATTTGATTTTGTTGATTTTAAAGGAATGACGTCCGCCTCCCACTTGCGTTCCATCAGCGAGTATTCGCTCTGTACGGCTGTTATAGGCGTAACGGCATGGGCTGCCTTGAGTTGTTCGAGGGTGGGCTCGGATTGTCCCCATGCACGGATTTTTCCTTCCTTATTTTCTTGTTTTCATCATTCTGTATCTTTTACTTGTTTATCTTACGAGTTTTATGCCCCAATCCATATTCCCGGTAGCACTAAGCGCGGCTACCCAAAACGCACCGAGCATTTCAGTGTAGCGGGACATACTGATATTTCCTAAATCAAGGGTATCCTCCCAGCCGAAATCCTTTAATAAAACCGCTACTTCAGCTTTCGCGTCAGCATCGTTACCGCAATAGAAGCCCGTAATGGCTTCCGGTAGTTGCTTCGGATGAACCATCAAATGATTGCAGAGATAGTTCAGTGTTTTTACGACTTTTGCGTCCGGCAGAAATTTTTGGGCTTCTTCTCCCAAGCTGGTTGTTCCGCTCCATCTCGAATCGAGCGAGATATGTCCGTCTTTGTAGATGTATGGATTTGCCAAGTCGATCAACAGTTTCCCGTTCAGATTTTCTTTTCCGGCAGCGTTTAGAGCTTCGAGCGAGTAGATGCCCTGCACGCAGTTGAATACTCTTTCACCGAATCGTGCAGCATCGGCAAAAGTGCCGTGAGAAGCCCGCTCGCCATTAGCTTTCGCCCAGTTTGCAGCTTTCTCGTTGGTGGCATTACGCGCCCCCATCATAACTTCGTGACCGAGTTCGGTCAATTTCGTGGCGATGGCGTGAGCCACATCGCCTGTTCCTAAGATTCCGTATTTCATACTTTCATTTTTTATTGTTCGGGTTAAATTGCTTGTCGTAATTCAGAAGGAATTTTACGAGTTCGGGATTACGGTGCGACCAGCGGAAGTCGGCCGGTTTATCGAGCGGACGGATGCTTTCCATATCTTCCGGTGTGAGCGCAAAATCGAATACATCCAGATTTTGTTTCATTCGCTCAATGTGCGCGCTTTTCGGAATGGCGATGATGCCGCGTTGCACCAAATAACGCAGAGCGACTTGCTGTACCGTTTTATCGTATCGCTCGGCTAAGGCCGTCAGTACGGGATTGGTCAGAAGGTCGGGATCGCCTTGTGCCAGCGGCGCCCAAGCCATGATACGTGTATCATAAGGATTCATTTCGGCTTCAGCGTCCCACTGCTGACTGAATACATTGGTTTTCAGCTGATTTATGGCGGGTTTGATTTCGGCACATTCAGCCATGTCGACGAAGCGGTCGGGATAGAAGTTCGAGAGTCCGATAGCACGGACTTTTCCGGCCTTTAATGCTTTCTCCATAGCCCGCCATGTTCCCGGATAGTCGCTAAACGGCTGGTGGATAAGAAGCAGGTCGATGTAATCGGTGCGTAACTTACGGAGCGATTCGTCGATGCTGCGGGTTGCCTTTTCCTCGCCCGCATTGGTAATCCACACCTTTGTCGTGAGAAAAAGTTCATCACGGGACACACCGCATTTGGCGACGGCATTACCCACGCCCTCTTCGTTATAATAAGCTTGCGCCGTATCTATCAACCGATAACCTACGCTGATGGCATTGAGTACACAACGCTCGCACTCTTCGGGCGATACCTGAAAAACACCATATCCTAATATCGGCATTTCAATGCCGTTGTTCAATTTTACAGTCTGCATATAATTCTATTTTAAGGGTTCATATTCTATTTGAGCAATATCGGCGCTCTGCATATCGAAAGCCTCTTCTGCTTTTTCCGCAATGTCGATGTGTGTCCGACTCTGGAGCAATATGTCGAAAGCGGCCTTGTCTTTAAGATCGACAACCATCATCACGGCATCGGGACGTCCAAACAGTCCGCGTGTACGACCGACCGTGATGTCTTCAATAACCGTTTCTATCTCTTTCATGGCACGCATTTCAGCCATCTTTTGTTCTACCACGTCATCGGAAATTCCTTCCTTGACGTTGATGATAAATACATGACGTAACATATTTCTTTTTTATAAATTATTCGTGTATGCGATGTAACCCGATACCCTTTACCGTAGGTAAGTCCATGTCATCGTAGATAGGACTTTTCCCTGTCTCCAGCAGGGCGATAGTATCCATTTCCTCTTTGGACAGCGTAAAATCAAGGATATTGAAGTTCTCGATCATCCGTTCCTTATGTATGGATTTCGGGATAACCACGATGTTACGTTGGTTCAGCCAACGAAGGATCACGGCCCCGACGCCCTTATCGTGTCGCTTGGCTATCGCTTTCAATGTGGGATGATTGAATATGTCATTCTGCCCTTCGGCAAAAGGCGCCCAGGCCTCGTGTTGGATACCTTCCTGCTGTAAGAAGGCATTGGCAGCCTGCTGCTGGAAAAACGGATGTGTTTCAAGCTGGTTTACGACAGGTTTTATTTCGTTATGTAAGAAAAGGTCTTGCAGACGTTCGTTGGAGAAACTCGTAACCCCGATAGCCCGGATACGTCCCTCTTTATAGAGCCGCTCCATAGCCCGCCATGCGGCATAGTAATTCCCGTATGGTTTGTGCATCAAATAGAGGTCAAGGTAATCCAATCCGAGCTTTCTCATCGAGAGGTCGAAAGCCCGTAGAGCATCGTCGTATTCGTAGTCTTGCACCCACAATTTGGTGGTTATGAAAAACTCCTCCCGTTTAATGCCGCTTTGCCGAATGGCGTTTCCCAACTGCTCCTCATTGAAATAGGCCGCAGCCGTATCGAATTTCCGATAACCGACCCCAATGGCATCGAGCACCACACGTTCCGTTTCGTTTTCAGGAATCTGAAAGACACCAAACCCGATGGCAGGCATCATTACACCATTGCTTAATCTTACATTTTTCATATCCTTTATGTTTTTTAATTCTGATGCAAAATTACAGAATACCTATCATTTTATCGTTGCATTATTCGGGGAGGAATTTTCACTATTCGTGGTTTTTCGTTATTTTTGCAGGAAATGAAAGAATAAATGAAACATACAGACTTCGATGGGATTATTTTTGCTGATACATTGCAGGAGTTTAATACCTTACGATATGCAGGAAGAGTAATCCATATTCTTTGCAGCGGAGGAAATATGGGGTTCACATTTCAAGATACCCGTTATAACATCGCGGCCGGGGATTATGTAATTCTACCCAACGCCACGCTCGCATCGGAATTTTCGGATTCCGAAGACTTTCAAGGTATCCTGATGAACCTTTCGGATGCGTTCGTTTCCTCAATTGCCATCCGCAGCAATTACGGTATTATCGGATATCTGTCGCTTTTACAGAATCCGGTTATGAAACTTTCTGCCCATGATTTTCAAGTATGTGAGCAGGCGATGCATTGTATTCGACAGCGTTTAGCAGACAAAGAGCATCTGTTTTGGGAGGAGTTGATGGGAAGTCTGCTTACGGCACATATTCTCGACCTTTATGATATTCATGCACGCAGTCAGAATAACGTGCAAGTATCGGAACATATAACTTCGTTGCTACGAAAATTCATAGAACTATTATATAACGGCGAGTATATCCAAAACCGTGATCTTGATTTTTATGCTTCTCAACTTTGCATAACGCCTCATTATCTGTCGGAGATATGCAAAAAGGTAAGTGGCAAACCTGCGACTTATTGGATTGACCGCTTTACACTTCAAGAAATCACCCGTCTGCTGCGGCAAAAAGAGCTTTCCTTGACAGCAATTGCAGAACGGTTGAATTTTTCCTCTGTCTCTTATTTTAGCCGCTATGTGCAGAAGAAAATAAAAGTAACTCCGTCAGAGTATCGGAATGATACATCTATTTGATAATACTTTCTTACGTCCATTTGCCCTTATTCTCATTTTTTATCCCTATCTTTGTTCAGGATACGAACAATATAATACTAATGAAGAAAATACTACTGACCGACTCACATAAAGAAAAGCTGTTTCAAATCCCTCTCTTCCGGGACTTACCTCTGAACATCAAACTTTCTTTGCTTGAAAAGCTGGAATTTGTAGTCTATGCAGCAGAAAAAAAAGAGATCGTTGTAACACAAGGTACTCCATGCAATAAACTATATGTATTATTGGAAGGCAAACTACGCACAGACATTATAGACGGACTTGGAAACGAGGTGATGATTGAATATATTATCGCTCCACGTACCTTTGCCACTCCGCACCTCTTCAGTTCAAACAATACATTGCCCGCCACTTTTACCGCTCTCGAAAACAGTGTGGTATTGATGGCAACCAAGGAATCGACCTTTAAGGTTATCAGTCAGGATCCACAGGTTCTTCATAATTTTCTTTGCATCGCCGGTAATTGTAATATCTGCACAGTGTCCCGTCTGAAACCTCTTTCACGTAAAACAGTGCGGGAAAGATTCATTGTTTATCTATATGAACATAAGAAAAAAGATTCATTGGTGGTAGATATCATGCATACTCAATCCCAACTCGCCGAATACTTAAATGTGTCACGTCCCGCTCTATCTAAGGAAATCAATAAGATGATTAAAGAAGGACTTGTCACTATGGAAGGAAAACGAATAGAGATTTTAGATCAAATAACTTTAGAGAAATATCTGTAATAATCTATTCCATAACAATAAAGATAATTATCAGGGAAGTCTCTAAAACCAAAAATCATCCCTACTGCAATATGTGTAGTAAGGATGATTTTATAAACTCAAAACTTTTCAAAAATTCTCTCTCTATTTAATTCTTATTATTTCCTTGGAGTTACCACTTTACAAACAATATTTTCGGATTGATATTCAATGATACCCAACCCCAGTCCTGCCAGCTTTTATGATTGCCCGTTTTCACAGCATCCATTGTCTTCGTGCCACGCATAAAAGAATATCCGGCAGAGAGTTTCACATCTTTCATGATTGACCAGTTAATCTGATAATCAACTTCCGAACCTAATGATTTCTTTAAATCCTGAACTTTAACTGCTGTACTAAAGTAATGGTAATTAAGTTCCATATCTACCTTGTCAGATAGACGGAAACGACCTCCGATACGAGCATCCATCAATCCCGGTGCATAACCGTTTGCAAATGTAGAAGCATAAAAATAATCCATTGCTCCATAGAATTTATGATGGGTTCCATAAAGAGGATCAAAAGCCTTATACTTACCGCCATTTCCTTTATCACCGCTTAAATAATCAAAACTAGCCACGGCTCCCCATGTCTGATTAAACGTATAGGCGGCTTGTATGCTTCCCATCAAAGCTGAAACTTTCTCCGCAGCTTTATTCTTACCCATCTGATAGTAGAAAGCACCATCCAGATTCCAGTTACTATTCTTATAAGTGAGGTAAGTACCCATTGTTTGTAAATAGCGGGTATGAGAATCATCCGTGGCTTTATCGCCCGTTTCCAATCCAAGATTCATAAACAACAAAGAAGCTCCGAACGGAACATTGTCCGCTTTATAATGATACCAGACGGTTTGCATATTCTTATAAGGCTGTCCGGTAGAAGAATCATAGTAAGTACCTCCACTTGTTCTATTGTCATTATTCTGGTTAAAAGCAAGAATCAGATGGACTTCATTATTTTTGTTGGCATATCCCAGCTTCAATGCATCGTGGTAACGGCCCGCTACATTCCAATCCAGTCCTCCCAAAATACGTTCATCATCATAAATCAATGACTGACGTCCTAGTTGAGCAAAGAACCCTTCACCAAAGTTCAGTTTCGCCCAAGCCTCATTCAACATAAAACGCCCATTCTTCTCAATCTGCGGATCTTGTCCCCAAACGCCGACATGCTGTGCCGACATCTTTAGTTCCAGATCCGAACGTTTATAATCCATCGAGAGGCGTGCACGGTTATTGATGAAAGATGTAGGAGCTACCCCTTCATCCCGTGGAGTCAATGCACCATTCCGATACTCCGCACGAGGTCTGATTTGCATAGACATCGTAAATTCATTCTCTTTCTCCGTGTTTTGTGTATATGCCATGCTTGGCAATAGCATAAGCAAGAATGACCAATAAAGTGTTTTCATTGATATTGAAGTTTAAGTGATTCGATATTTCAATTTAAATTATAAGTATGCACACTGACTCCCTGTGCGGCCGGAAGGTAATTGATTCCATACCAGCACATTTGCAACAGGACAAATGATACTAACAGAATAATCAACGCAGGACGTGCCTTCAATGGATTGCCTAATCTGAAATGGATATACACCAGATAAGCGAACCAGGTAGCTGCCGCCCAAGTCTCTTTCGGGTCCCAAGCCCAGTAATGTCCCCAGGCTTCTTTTGCCCAGATAGCTCCGGTAAGCATACCTAATGTCATAAATGCCAGACCTACATAGCTGAGGTTGTCACACAAATCCATTTCTTTCCGTTCAATCTCCTTCTTTTTGAACCAAAGCAGATAGACGGCCATCACCGTCGCCGCTCCCAACATAGCATAAGCAAACATATACACAATGACATGAGGGGCAAACCACGGGCTTTGCAAAGCAGGCATCAACGTCTTATTATGAATCTCCGGTTTGAAGATATTGATACAGATAAAGACCAATGAAAGGATGCAACTGAAACTTAAAATCCATTTATACTTCCAGCGTGCATAGGTTATCAATCCCGCCAACGGAAGGAAGAAAGAATACCACAGCCGTGTCTCTCCCATTGTCCGCATCGGAGGACGTTCTAATGAAATCCACATTCCGATAATGAAACTGAAAAAAATAGCCAGACCTAAGAAAGTAAATCCATAAGCCCATCCCGGTTTTGTACCTTTCCAGGCAGCAAAAGCTCCCAAAGCCCAACAAACCAGTGCAGCTATTGCAAATAGTATAAAGTATTCCCAACTCATGCTTTGTCCTCCTCTTTCCTCTTTTGTGCACTGACAAACAGACAGATGGCTCCTGCCATCATCATTATTATTCCTGTGTAAACAACCGGCAACCACGGATCGCGAACCAACTCGAAGACACTGATATCGCTCCATCGTCCCTTTGTTTCATCGTAACTAAGTTGATAAATTTTCCAACCTTCTATCTCCATCGGACGGTTCACTTCAATGGTTCCTTCCGTGATCGTTCCTTCTTGTGTGTAAATCTTCACTTCCGATGCAAATCGCTGCGGTTCCCGTTCCGGCATTACAATACTGGTTAAAGAATCCAGCTGGATTGCCTTATAGGGAAAAAGAAAACTACCGCAACTTACCCATCCCTCTTTGGTTGTTTGATTCTTCTGATTGACTGCTTTCAGATAGACAGCATAAGTCGCTCCCATCGAATGAAATTCAGTAAACTTCAAAGTATCTTCGGTAGCCACAGAAGCAGCCATCGGAATAGATTGTTCAATAGTTAGCTGCCAGTCCTGCAAGCTGCCATTTGTCACTCCCTCTTCCAACAATACATGTACAGGAGATTTTTCGGGAAGCGTACGGCCGGTTTCATTATCAATCAACATCAGTTTCGGAGGATATTCGTCGATAGTGAAATCCTTCAGTTCGATAGCCAGCGGAAGTTCAATCAGTTGACCTTTATCATCCGTAGCCCGCCATTCGGCACTTCCCATCCGGGTTGTCATTTTCAACCTTTGCATATCGGCATTTCCCAAAGTGGCTGTTATCAGTGCAATAAACAATCCGATATGATTCAGAAGGAAAGAAATCCTGCTGATCTTCAAAGAAAAACCGGTGCGAAGGATTGTCAGCCCCAAGGCGGTGACCATCCAAAAGTAGAGCAGGACAAAAGGCCAGGAAGAAATCATCTGCGAAAATCCCAGCAGATCAGCCGGAGCATGACCGGAAGGAGCCTGCCGGATCAGTCCCATCACTACCGTCATGCCGACCACCCACAATAGAGACGAGACAGCAACGGAATAATGACTCAACCATCCGAATAAATAGACACGTTTGCGAAGAAGGTGCATGGCTACCAAAGCAATGATATAAACCACTAACACAATCACATTGACCGGACAGGCAAACAGGTCCCAATGAATGGCTCCCACTGTCATTTGCAGCAATAACCCTATCACCAGTAATCCTGCGCCAATCACCAGCCCTTCTTTATAACTCCATGGTTTGCTCCACATATATAAATTTTCTTATTTCTGTGCCAGACGGCCGTTTTCTTTCGCTTTCTCCAACCATGCCGGAACAGTTGTTTTCAGGAATTTCTCCTTAGCCGCTCTTTCAGCATCCATATCCAAGCCGATATATTCCTGTGCTTTTGCCTTTGTTGAAATGTCCGGCATCGGAACATCTCCCGTATATCCATTCTTTGCCAATACTTTGGATACAGCCAGACGGGCTTGCATGGCACGATCCAATCCATGAGAAAGAATTCTCTGAATTTCCTGCGGTGCATGGAAAGAACCTCCGTGTGAAGCTACTCCGAAATCCCAACGCCATTGTGCCTGACGAATCAGTGCGAGCACATCTTTCATCTGTGTTTCTGTAGCACCCTTGTCCCAGGCAAATTTAGCTTCGATATGTGCTTTTGCCAATTCCTGTTCCAGACGGTTACGGATTTCATTCGCTTTACGTTGGCGTTCGTACACATTATTACGTAAAGTCTCTTCACTTTCGCGGTGACAAACCTGACAGGTGCGGTCAATCATAGCCAACGGGCTTTGGATATGGTGATCGCTGAATTTCACACCACCTTCACTCTTATATGGCATGTGGCAATCGGCACAAGAGACACCTCTCTGTCCATGGATACCCATCTGACAAATCTCATAGTCAGGATGCTGCGCTTTCAGAATCGGAGTACGGCTCAATTTATGAATATAATCATAAAAACCGGCCTCATCATAATAAGCCTCCATATCTTCTACCGTAAAACCTTTGTCCCAAGGGAAAGTCAGGTATTTACCATCCCCTTTGAAATAATATTCCACATGACATTGTGCACATACCAATGAACGCATCTCCTGCGGAGTAGCTTTAGTGATGTCTTTACCCTGACGTTGGAAAGCCTCTATCAAAGCGGGACGACTGATATGAAGATTCATTGTTTCGGGATCATGGCAATCGGAGCATCCGATAGGATTCACAATTTCAGCGCCCATAGCCCCCCATTTATTGTTATAGAAAGAATCGACACCTAATGCCTCCATCATACGGGGAACATCCGGACTCTTACAAGTCCAGCAGGTAGACGGTTGAGGACCTTCAGTCGGGCTCATGGGCGAACCGGTACGCAAAGATGCCGTAATATCCTCAATGGCATGCATGTGTCCCCGTGGAGTGGAATAATCTTTTGAGAAAGCATATCCCGCCCATAGAATCACCATTTCAGGACGTTTTTCCAAAGCATCTACAGCAATATTTCCATTAAACTCACTCTCAAAGTCAGTCTTTGCAGTCTCCGTCCAAGTCTGGTATTCACGGGGAAAGTCATCCTTAAACAGTTCATTTCGTGCTTCAATCCCCTTGATAACGTTTTTACGGTTATTGAAAATGCTGGCAACTTCCGCCCTCCGTTCCATCAACGCAGAAACGCATAATCCCAAAACAAATACAACGACCATTGAACCTCCGAACAACAGCCATCCTTGCCATGATTTTAATTTCTTTTCCATTGTATATCGGTTTTATTATTTTATTACGTATTTCATTTCTTATTTATCTTTCTGATTCACCATCTTCCGGAGCCATTCGGGAACAGGCGATTCCGGAAGAGGAACAATCGCTCCCGGAGTACCGGACAGGGAATTCTTTCCACCATGAGGAACATCACGATGGCAATCCCAGCAAGCCTTCCCCTCTCCTACCTGTGACATCATATAATCAATCTTCCCTGTCTTCACAAATTCCGTGTTGAGTTGTGTATGACAGCGGATACAATTATTCATAATCACTTCGGAACTGGCTTCATGAGCCTGAATGACCTGCGGCTCGCTTTTGGTAAGAAATGCAGCCACGTGTTTCATACCGTCCATACCTTTAAAGGTCCATTTCTTCACAGCATTTTCATGCGGCACATGACAATCATTGCAGGTGGCATTCCGGGCATGTGAACTATGAAACCAGGTTGCATAGTAAGGAGTCATGATGTGACAATTCACGCATGCAGCCGGGTCATCTCCAAGATAGGTATGCGCCCGGAGCATATACATAAACAGTGCTCCTCCACCCACAATAACACCGCCAATGATGACAGCCGCTACCTTCCATTTATAAGAAGGAAAAAGTCGATTTATTATTGGAAACTTCATCATACGAAAAAGTATTTTTCACAAAAGTAAAGGATTGAAAACAAAAAAGGTGTAATAGATATTACACCTTTCGAAAGAAAAAATACTCATTACGTAAAAAAACAGTATATCTATCGTCCTGTAGCCAGCAGATATTCCAGTTTCTTTATCTGATATTGAGAATAGGCATCCACATAGGTATCCCTACTTTGTTGAAACATAGACTGTGCATCCAATAAATCACTCATACTTGTGGTGCCTGCCTTGTAATAATCTTCATTCAATTTCAGATTCTCCGTTGCCTGTTCAATGGACTTCCGGGCAATCAGAATTTGTTTGTAAGCATCATCGACATCATTCCATGCTTTCTGCATCTTAATCATCAACAATTCTCCCGTATCATCCCGTTCATATTCCGCATACTTTAATTGTAACTTCTGCTTTTTAATGGCATGAGAACCACCCCACCAGTTAGATATGGGAATAGAAACGGTGGCAAAAGCAATGCCGAAAGGATGAGATTTATCCATCAGGTCATCATACATATATCCTGCGCCAATGGCAATCGTAGGCAGATTCTTTCCGATTGCCAGATTTTTCTGCAGCCGGTTAGCTTCCACATTTTTCTCTAACAGATGATATTCAGGAGTCAGCACTAATGAAGCATGATGGTCCCTGCGAAGTTGTTCGGGAAAAACCGGAATGTCTTCCACCGGAATATCCGTCTCTATTTCAAAGCCGTCTCCCGTTTCACCGATATATTGTGCCAATACCATTTTGCTAAGAGACAACGCATTCTCTAACTTTATCCGGTTGCTGGCTACTTCATTCCTTTTCAGTTCCACCTGAAGCAGTTCGTTTCTTGTGGTCATTCCTGCTTTGACCGCCACTTCTACATCCTGATACAGACGGTCCAGCATTTTTTGCACCGTAGTGAGCGTGGTCAACTTCTCCTGCAAAGTAACTACCTGCCAGTAATATTGTTCCGTGGTATAACTCACTTCATTTTCCGACTGACGCAACTGCCATTTACTCACTTCCACGCTCACCTTCGCCAGTTTGTTGCTATTCACAATCTGTCCGCCTGTAAACAAAGGCTGCGTAGCCGTAATGCTACCCACAATTCCATTCTTCAACATAGACATTCCCATCCCTGGAGCCAATTCCATTTCAAGCAAACCTTTATTTGCATTAAATCCGGCTCCCGTAGCTCCCACCGTAGGGAAATAACCGGTAAATGCTTCTTTCTTTGTCTGCTCCGCAGCCTTCAAGTCCGTGTGAGCTTTCTTCATTTTTATATTGTGTGCCAATGCCATAGAGCGGCATTGCTCAAGCGTATAAGTCTTTTGCGCACACAAAGGAAACATCATGAATCCGCACAAAGCGAAAATCACTACTTTTTTATATTTATCCTGTCTCATTGTCTTTTGTTCTTCATTTAATTATTCCAATTCCAGTTTGGCAGACCGACTGCGTTTCCGCGTTGTTCCGCTCATCATCAACCAGTAACATACCGGCATCACAGTCAGAATAAACACCATTGTAATCAGTGTGCCATAAAAAATAACGGTCCCCATCGGCATCCACAGTCCGCTGCCTCCCAATATCATCGGAATGACTCCCATAGAAGCAGCTGCCGATGTCAGGAAGATAGGGCGCATACGCCGTTGTGCCGAATGATAAATAGCCTGATGCGCCGTCATTCTTTCATTATTCCGAAGCTCTTCGGCATAGTCGATCATAATGATGCCGTTACGTACCAGGATTCCCATCAGGCTGACAATTCCCAACACGCAAGTCACACCAAAGTCGACACCCTGTATCAGAATACCGACAGCCGTACCGAATAGGCAAAGCGTCAGGCACATCAACATCATAACTGCCGTACTGATACGTTTAAAGTGCCAAAGAAGAATGAAGAAGATAATCACAACAGCAATGCAGAGTCCTGCCATGATATTAGGCATCTGCTCTTCATTTTCTTCCAGCTCACCGCCATAAGTCAATGTCACTCCCTCCGGCAAAGATAAACCGGACAACTTCTCCTGCACTTTGGCGGTTGCATTCATCACGTTTATTTCACGGCCTACTTCCGCCATTACAGTAATGGTCCTGATTCCGTTGCGGCGTACAATCTGTCCATCGTTCCATACAGGAACAATCTTTGCAATCTGGCGTAAAGGTACAGTTGCCAGTCCGCCGGATGCGGCAATCCGCTCGTCTCCGAGGTCCTGATAGCGGGCAGAGTCTGCTTTGGTGCTTTTCAGCACAATATTGATATCATAATCGCCTTCCCAGGCAGTGGCAACGGGAAAACCACTTCCGTAGCGCATAGCAAGTGCCGTTTCCAACGAAGCGTTCGTTATTCCCAGCCGGATGGATTCATCTTCATCCAGTTCAATCCGGGTAGCTGCCAACGGTTCATTGAAGTTAGTCCGTACCAGTTCCAGTTCCGGCATTGTACGCAGGATCTCCACAATTCTGTCAGCCTCATTCTTCAATACGGAAAGGCTGTCGCCACTGATACGCACTTCCACAGGATTGACCGCCTCACTATATCCTAATTGTTTGAAACGCACTACGGCTTCCGGAAAATAACCCGAATATCGGGGAGTATATTCATCCAGAAGTTCCAGTGTGGCATCTACTCCGGTCGTATTCACGATAAATTGGGCAAAGTTGCTTCCTCCCATTTGTGGTGCATACGAGTTTTGGAAACGGGGTGAAGAAGTACCTTTAAAAGAAGCTACCGATAACACCCGGGAATCCTGACGGAGAATATGCTCCAGACTATCTGCTACCTGTGTCGTTTTCTCTACTGCCGTGCCGGTTGGCATATAAATCTCTACGGCAAACTGATCCCGTTCTGCGGTAGGCATCAGCTTTTGCGGCAAACTTCCCACCAGCACGATGCCTACAACAACAGAAAGTACCCCTAAACCAATCGTTATCCGTGGATAAGCGAAACATTTATCCAAGAGCCAGTTGTATCCAGTCTGCAAGCTGTCCAAAAAAGAAAATTTCTTCTTTCCGCCCTCCGGGAACTCACTTTTAACAGGCTTCCGGATAAAGTAAAACTGCAGAAAAGGAACCAACAGTTCGGCAACCAGCAATGAAATCATCAGTATCAAGGTAGTAGCCCACGGAAAGCTCATCAGGAAGTCATGTGTCATGCCCGTCATTGTAAACAGGAACGGGAAGAAAGTAATACTGATAGCCAAAGTTGCCGAAAATATGGATTTGAAGAAATGAGTGGCACTCTCAATAGAGGCATGCCAACGGGACATTCCTTCCGATATTTTTTCCAGATAGCTATCGATTATCACAATAGAGTTATCCACAATCATTCCCAATGTAACGATCAGTGCTGCCAATGTTACCGTATTCAATTCAATGCCAAAAGCGTAGAATAAGCCCAGAGAAATAAATATAGTGACGGGGATGGTGGATGCCGCTACCATCGCCACTCTGAACGGCATCAACAGCATTACTACAATAATCACAGCAATAACGGCAATCAACAGTTCTTTCAGGAAAGTGATTACACTGTCGTTCACTACCTTACTCTGGTCGGTAATCTTAAACAGTTGCACGTCCGACGGTAAGGTTTTCTCATATTCCGCCAGCACTTCTTTCACCTCATTGCCCATACGGACAATATTCTTATCCTTCTTCATTTCCACACTAAGAAGCAGGCATTTTTTACCATTGTTCGTAATTACCGATTCCGGTACAGGGTATTCTTTTACAACTCTTGCTATATCTTTCAGGCGAACCGTATTTCCCATCGGATCGGAATAAACAATCATCTCCTGCACATCCCGCAGTGTATTCAGAGATTTAGCAATATAAACGGGAGAGATGTAGTCGTCAGTTTTTATCCGTCCGGCAGTGGTCGTAAACCCTTTTGTAAACAGGGTTATTGCAAGGGTTTGGTCGTTAATTCCGTAATGAGACAGGCGGTCACTATCGAGATAGATCGAAATCTGTTCTTGCTGCATACCGTACGTGTTCAGCCGTCCTACACTTTCTATCCTTCTCAATCTGTCTTTCAGCCCGTCCATATAGGTGTTCAGTTCGCGATAGGTTTTATCCCCGCTCTCCATCGTAACCAGTAAAGCCGACGTATCGCCAAAATCATCCATCACCTGAACAGCCAACACTCCTTGCGGCAATTCACTCTTAAACTGCCCGACTCCATGTTTAAACTTGCTCCAAAACTCATCTTTATTATTCAAGTCATCATTCAACTGTACCTGAATAATCACCATGCCATCCTTACAGGTAGAATGAGTTTTTGCTTTCTTCACCTCTTTATAACTGAATATGTAGTTTTCCAAAGGCTTCGCCACCTGCTCTTCCATTTCCGCAGCAGTAGCTCCCGGATACACAGCGGCAACAACTCCCTGCCGGATCGTAAAATCGGGAAACTCATTCTTTTTCATCTCGGACAGTCCGTAGACTCCAAATGCCATCAAACAACAGGTAATCAAAATAATAACCTGCCGGTAATGCATCGCCCACTCAACGACGCTACGCTTCTTTGTCTTCATTTCCTTTTTCATTTTTCCGTTGTAATCCGTGTCTGCACACTTACTTTCTGCTGTCCTTCAACAATCACTTCATCTCCGGAAATCAGTCCGTTTTTAATCACTACTCCCCGATCGGTCAGTTCTCCTGTCTGCACCATTCTTTTTTCTGCTCTCCCGTGTGTATTCACCCACACAAACGAACGGTTATTTTCATCCAGCTGAACAACCTGAACCGGCAGCACAAATGCCTTCGCTTCTCCCTCCGATTTATTCATATACATCTGACAAATCATACCCGGCATCAATACCTGTTCCGGATTATCTACCAAAACTTTTACTTCATACGAACGGGACAAAGCATTTGCCGCTACTCCTTTCTCAATGATACTGCCTTCAAACACCCGATTATCCAACGCAGGAACCATAATCCGGGCAGTCTGTCCAATCCTGACTTGTGCTATTTCATTCTCGGGTACAGCCACTTTGACTTTCACCTGATGAATAGTGACCAGTTTTACAACCGGCATTCCCGGCATCACATTCTGTCCGGTTTCCACACTCTTTTCTGAAATAATACCGCTAAACGGTGCACACAACCGGCAATCGTCCAGACTCTTTCTGGCAATCTGTTCGGAAGCAGCCGCCTGTTTCAATTTACTCTGTGCCTCCACCCACTGTATTTCAGGCAGACTGCCATTGTCGTGCAACTGTTTCAACCGCTGATAAGCATCTTCGGCTTGAGCAAGCAACGCGGCAGATGCATTATAAGTGTTCTGCAAAGTAGACTCGTCTACCGTAGCAATGATTGCTCCTTTCGCGACCCGCTGACCAACTGTTACCGCTATCTGCCCTATCGTTCCTCCCACCGGGAAACTCAAAGTAGAACCTGTCATTTCTTCGATAGTTCCCGAAAATCCCTGCGTGCCATTCAACGGGATTTCTTCCATCGTCACTACTTTTACCTTCACAGGTTCCATCTCTGTCGTCTCTCCTGTTTGTTTGCATCCCATCAATAGCATGCCGAACACTAATGTTACCCAATAATAGCTCTGTTTCATTTTAGTTTTCATTTTACTGATTACATCATTTTCTTTTTTCGCCTGCGAAGATGTAGATTTTTCGAACAGTTGCAGTGTTCTTTAAAAGCCAGCAAGTGTTCCATTTTTCAAGAAGATATGCCTAATAAGAAAAACAGAACACTATCTCCGCCAAATCGGACGCATCATCTTTGGAAATAATGACCATATTTGCAGAAATAATAAGTAAGAATGGAACAATGGAAATGAAAGAGAGCAATATTATCCATGAGATAAATATGAATAATATCAAAAATGAGGAAGCCTTGGTTGGTCTACTGAATTATATGGACGGAGACATTGCTATTGCAGATGATATCAGGGAACTGCCCTACAATGATAATTCTACCATACAACTGAATATGCTGATTATTATCATGTGTATCAAAGGTAAGTTGCAACTGGATGTCAACAGTAATACGTATGTGGTTCATTCGAACGATCTTTTGTTTTGCCGTCCCAATATTTTATGCAACAATTACATGCTTAGTCCGGATTTTGAAGGAAAAATAGTGGGATTCTCCGAACGCATTCTCCAACATTTCTTTTTCAACAGCAGGAATATCTGGAACAAAGCCTTATATATCTGCAAAAATCCCATTATACATCTGAATGAAGAAAAACAGAGCAGTTTTGAACATTACTATGAATTGATTAAACTGAAAGTCAACCAACCGCCACACATCTATCATAAAGAGATTATGCGTTCTCTCCTGCAAGCTGCCCTTTACGAATTGCTGGTGGATTTGGATAAGCTCATATCATCTGACGAAGACAATTTGATGAGACAGGGAGATATTCTGTTCAAGAACTTTATGAAATTACTGGAGCAGACTAAAGGAAAAGAACGTTCGGTGGCATACTATGCCAAAGAGCTGTGTGTCACTCCTAAATATTTATCTTATGCCTGTAAAGTTGCCAGTCAGAAAACAGCTTTGAAATGGATACATGACTACACGACGGAAAATATCAGGTATATGTTGAAACACTCCGAGAAATCGATCAAAGAGATTTCTGACGAACTGAATTTCCCCAATATTTCTTTCTTCGGAAAGTATGTGAGAGCCCATTTCGGGATGTCTCCAAGAGAAGTGCGGAAGACTTTTTGATATACGACGGTTTCCATATAAAGAATTCCCCTTTATTTCAGCCTTTCCGACTTACAAGTCGGGCTAAAATAAAGGGGATTTCTCCGTGTTCAGCAAGTTGTCTTATTCATCATGGTGATGGTCTTCGTCTTCCACCTCATTACTCAATTTGATATTGCGTGCGATATAAGATTCGTTACCTGCGGCATCCGTGCAATAAACCATCAAATGATAATCTCCTGCAGTAGCATTGGCCGGTATTACAATATCGTGATGATGAATATGGGCGGTTTTCTGTCCGGACACATCGTAGGATCTGTTGAAACTAAAATCTACTGTTTCCTGTGCAGCCCTGCTATTACCTCCGTGTGAATGGTGGTCGAAATTACTATGAATTTCAATCTTATAGGATTTCAGCATGACATCATCCGACAAATCCATTTCAAAATGAACCCCATGTTCGTTTCCTATCTCCAAAGCCTGACCTTCTTCCGGTTCGTGAAGTTCAATCAGAGGTTTGGTCGTATCGCTGGAGTCATCATTATCACAAGAGGAAAACATGAAAGTAACTGTTGCCAAAAGGCTAATCATTGGGAGATAAAATTTATTTTTCATTTCAGTAATTTTTTAAATGGAACTTTGATTAATATCTGGAAGTTACGTCCCGGTTCGGGGATTTCAACTTTCCTGTAAAAACTAAGATGATTGTAATATCGGGTATCGAATATATTCCGGGCGGTCAGGGTTATTTCAATCTCATTGTTTCCACCTATCGGAATATTCAATGAACCACCCAGATGAAAGAGATTTGCTCCAGCTGTACGGTCTTCGTTACGGTCCACTCTATTTTGCCGGGCAATACTCTGCCATTCTGCATATACCATATACCGATTCTTTTGCCAGGTTAATGTATTGCGCATAACAGGAGGTGGCGAGAAACTCAATGGAATATGTTCATCACAATTATAGGTGTAAACGTATTCAGCGGAAATCCGATAATTGAAGTTGCGCAGAAAATCAACATCTACGGTAGCTTCAGTTCCTGCAAATAGCGCTTCTGCTCCGGTATAGCGATAGATTTGTCCGGCATGAGGCAATACAGACCACTCTCCGGTAGGACGCAGAAAGATGTAATTGCTGAACCAACTGACAAATGGAGAGACGGAGAAAGAAATTCCCCGGTACTTCAGATGATAAGAAGCGTCCAGTTGCCAGCCTTGTTCGGACTTTAGGTTTGCATCTCCCTGTTCATGGCGGAAAGTGCCGTGATGTACGCCGTTGGCAGCCAACTCATTCGCACCGGGCAGGCGGAAACTACGCCCGATATTCACCTTTACCAGATGCTTGTCGGAGGGAGTCCATACCAATCCCAGAGAAAGAGAATAATCACCGTAGTGCTTATTCACAGAGTGACTGTTCCACTTGTAGAAGTCTATCTGTTCCGGATCATAGCCCTGTTTCCGAAGATAATCGGCAAGGTAAGTATCTTCATGCGAAGAGATATTCATATATCCGTAGTCATATCGCATTCCTCCGCTGACAGAAAACACATTGTTGGGTCTGTATGTCGTAAGCCAAAGCATTCCGGTAGTGGAACGGCGATATTCAGGCAGTAAAAATGAATAGCCGGAAATGTCGTTCCGTTGATGTTGTCCATCCCACCCCAATGTATGTTCCCACGAAGAAGAACCAATAAAACGAGCTTTCACCGAAGCACTGAAAGTGTTCAGATTAAAAGCAAGTTCCTTGTCGGGGTCTTTCTCCGGTGCGGGTTGCGAACCATAGTGAGTATGGAAAGCACTCCACTCTTCACGGTGATTGTTCTGGAAACCTAAATCGCCTGACAAGATCAGTTTCTCCCATGCATATTGTTGGTGGGTGGTCACTTTCAGGTGATTCACTTTACTGAATGGCAATTCAATATTACGGCTGTCTCCATCATCTTCCACACGTGACGCATCGGGTATGCCATGTGCCCCCGGAAAGAATCCCGTCTTTTGATATACATTACTCACAGCATAATTCGCTTTATAGGCTCTTCGTTGATATTGGGTAAAAAGTCCGATATTGCGTTCAATGCCTGCTGTATTCTTGAGTTTACGCCCATATATGGGAATTCTTTGTGTCAGGTAGACAATAGAATCCGTCGGAATACGATAGTCACCAAAATGTTGTTCCGAATAACGAATATGGGAGTACCAGGCATTCTTCCTGATTCCCAGCATCAGTGATCCTCCGATGGTTCCATTGACTGATTTACCCAGCAGTGTGACATCTCCGAACACACGATTATCAGCAGGAACAGCCGATGGAACAACATCAATCACTCCTCCCATTGCATCACTGCCATAGAGCAGTGAAGAGGGTCCTTTCAATACATTGACTGCTCCGATATTGAAAGCATCCAGTTCTAGTCCGTGATCGGCTCCCCATTGTTGCCCTTCCTGTTTGATTCCGTTTTCCAATACAGCAATCCGGTTGAATCCCATTCCGCGAATCATCGGTTTGGAGAAGCCCGAACCAATATCCATTGCCTGTACTCCGGGAATATTCTCCATCGCCTGCATGAAGTTTCCTGTAAAATGTTTGCGCAAAAAATCCTGATCGGCTACATCAACCGTAAGGGCAGACTTTTTCGCTTGACGTTGCTGGTACGTTTCGGTCACCACAACATCAGGCAAAAGCATGCTCTTGATTGAATCGGATTTCTGTGCATGGACGGATAAGGTTACAAATAGCCCTATTACGCCCGAAATAATTCCGATACGCATCAATTACAATCTTTTATTTAATGTGTAAAATGAATGTGAGAAAAATATGAGTATGTAATCATGCGACCGGAGGTCCGCGTAAATGATGCGAATAAGTTCGTTTGCAAACAACCTTATCCTGGTAAATAATCGGCTCGTAGGGCACGAGCGTCAGTGTGCAATGAAATTCTATCGGTTGAGGTTCAGTAAAGAAAGAAAGGGAGTATTGGCAGATCGCACAATCATCAGATGATTGGTGAGAATGCTTTGCATGGGAACATGACTTTTCATCCTCACTTCCATGATAGTGAAAGGTCTTCACTACAAAGAAGGGAATGAATGTCATGAATAACATCCATGCTATATATACCCTTATATTTTTCTTTTGATACATTCTCCCTCTATTGATTAATAGAATAGCGGGACAAATATAACAGTATGAAAAATAATCAGCAAGTTATACATCTTAATATGTGTTATCAGTAATAGAGTTCACCTCCCTTAATGTCCAAATCTCTTCATATTCATAAGCTTCTCCCGGCTTTAGCTTAACCATAGGACTGTTCGGTTCCATTTCCAAAAATTCATCATTAAAATAAATCATGTTAGGAAAACACACCTGCAAATTATTATCATATTTCCCCTGTGGAACATACTTATTTTGTTTGATATACAAATAATCACTGAACTGATAGAAATACATACCGTTTGTAGTATTTATCCCATATTTCTTTTGTTCGTCTCCTCCGGGAAATGCGGTAAAATAATGATTCTCTACATGAATACGTTCCTGCAAATGATGAGAAGGAATTAATGTATCTGCTGACAATGAAATCTCACTAAATCCCAATGGATATTGTGAATTTGGCATCGCTTCACAATAGTAAATCCCACCGGCAGGCAGTAATGTACGTGTCCAGAAACAATATTCAACCTCCCCATTTGAAATATTAGACATTCGCTGTTTAATATGCAGAACCGGCTGGTTCTCTTCCAAAAAATAAATCCGCTCCACCTGAATACCCATCGCCTGTGAGGGATGGCTGACCAAGCGCAATTTATCTTCCTCAATGAAGGTTTGATAAAGTCCTGCCCAAATTGAATCATGGATATTCTCCGTTTTACGTTCATTACCGATATCAAATCTACCGGCATCAGGACTCCGTCTTGTTCGTATATAGTTCTCTACAGTCCAGCCGTTGATAACAGAATCACTCCACAATATATTATCTCCACGACTCTCTAAGCCGAAATATAGAATTTGTCCGCCATACGTCGGATTAACAATTACGGAAACAACCCTGTTAGATAGCTTAAGACAGTTCTCCCACCCTCTGTATGAAACTGTATCAACCTCCTGAACCGGACAATGTGAACAGGATAAACAGAGAAAAAACAAAAGAATGAATAGTATATATCTCATAAAAGGCCAGTCTCTCTTGATTTATTTTAATTCCTTTGGAGAGGATTTGAGAAGTCCTCTCCAAAGGATCATTTTATACCGGAATAATTTCGACAGAGAATGTAGAAGATATTGTTTTATTAAGCCAGATTACGAGGCTTCCTCCTACTTTATCACTCAAATAGTCACTATCAGACACCAACGTCTTTCCACCAACCTTGACCGTTACATTTCCGCTTCCGGTCCAATTATCAATCCTAAATACAGGATTCTTCACTGCGCCGGTAGGGTTACAAGTAAACTGACAACTTCCCGTACCTGTCGTTTTCATCAAAACCATCTCCCGTTTGGAATACCCTGTTACATCCGGATTATAAGAAACTCCGTTCAGATTCGTCGGGCTTCCCATATACAACCACCCTCTTGTATACGCATCTATATCAGAAGCCGCATCAGGTTGATTGATACCCAACAGCATCAAATATACTCTATATTTATTTCCATCCGAATTAATCTGATAAGCAGTATTCCAGGAAACGTCCCCTTTAGCCTCCACGCCAATCAATGAAGAATGAGAGACCTGTGACGGCCAGGTAGCCGTTGACTTATCATAATCCCCATAACGGGCATTTAAATAGGGTTGTTTATCTACCGGCCAATGAGACATCTGATAATTTATATCATGCCAGGTCAAGTCATTCTCAATCGGCAACAGAGAGACTTCCGGACGTTCAGGAGTATAAGAGAAAACAGAAAAAGCATCAGGAGCATTATTTAAATGAGCAGTATAGATTTGCTCTTTCCAGTTTTTCACATTCTGGTTGACTTCATCAAATGGTTTAGCCGGATAAAGATCATACCGGTTGCCTGAAAGATTAGAAATACTAAAAGCCGGTTGTTTCACATGATCTGACGGAATGGATGAACTGCCGGAAATAACCATGGGTTCACTCAACTCATGATAGCGATAATAAGCCTGTCCCGCCTGTTTCTGAATATACTCGATGCGTCTCACGCCTACTCCGTCAGCATAGAAAGTATAATACTCGTCTACTTCCGGATATATCCCGTCAGGATAAGGAGCCTTATAATCCGGATTTACCAACGCATAATGGTACTTAACCACTTTCCTTACTTTATTATTCTCTATGATATCCACTTTCGCATGCGCCAACAAACGATCCGACATTGGCTCGAAGCATCCTTTACTCAAATCCGACCATGTTTCAGCAAACTCATAACAATAAAGCAATTCGTTATTCATGTGCCAAGCAGGTACAAAGTTTGCTTCCGACCAGAAAACAAATTGTCTGTTTTGTGCAGCAGCCGGGCAATGTTTCGGATTGAAACTGATTACTGTTGCATCCCCTGGAAAGCCAGCCCATGTAAAATTACGCTGTTTTACATCAAATTCCGGAGAGGACTCCACAACATCTTCAGCCGAAAACTCTTCAAAACGAATATCTGAAAAGTTCACTTCTGTCGAGTTTTCATTACCATTCCTGACTATCGGACAAATAAAATAGTTCTGTCCCTGTCCTCCCCAATCTTTCGATTGAGCAAGTTCAATCCAGTTCTCATGAAATTTCCCATCAATTTCTTTTCCAACACTCACATAAAAATGAAAGAAACCGGATATCTTATTCCTGATGATACGTGCCTTACCTGTAGAAGCTGTAAAAGGAACAGAAAAATAGCTATTATTGAGAGGTATGGAATAACGGAAAGAATAATCGTTTTTATTTATCTTCTTCGTATTATCCAAAACGTTATCTATTCCGTCCTGACGATCCAATACCCGTACGGTCGACACACCGGATTCTGTACACACACTCACCGAAGTATAATTATTGAAATCCGGTTTCCCGTTCTTCTCCCGGACAATAGCCAAGCCAAAGTTAGTTGTTTTATCAGCTGTTACCTCCGCAATAAAATGTCCCTGCGCAATCTGTGGCAGACAAACACCATAAGTAGAATTCTTCCCGTTTAACCCTATTTTTACAGAGGAACCGGAAACATCAAAACGACCATTAGCCCCTACCGTTAAAGCGATAGGCTGATACTCCGTAACCACAGGAGGAGCCGGTTTTTCTTCTGGATTAACCGGCATATAGGGATCATCCAAAGTGCAAGCTATCAGGCTGGAAAGCAGACAAGCTGCCAATATATTATTCATTATCTTCTTCATTTTTATTATGTATTAATAGGTCCGATTGAGATATACATTTCACAATCAATTGACTTGATTTACCGAGAGATATTTCAATTGCTTCTCAAAAGCCGCCGCTGAAAGATGAGTCTTCACCTGAACCACTTCCTCTTTTCCCGGTATCAGCGTTACGTAATTCTGCTCAAAAAAACTTTCATCGTCATCTACATAAAGATAAAGCCCTCTAATCAGTGCAGAAGAACGAAGCCGTAAATTGACTCCTTCATTAGTCTTCTCCACCGTTATAATAGGAGTAACCTTTGAATAAGCATATTGATTGGAATAGACCGGATAATAGATGTTCGAAGAAACCGTTTTACCATTTTCATTCAACGTCACATAAATGAAAACTTCGTTCTCTTTCTTACCTCCATATAGTTCCGTAGTTGTTATCGAAGCCACATCTTCACACCCATTAGCCCCCAAGTCAAATGAAACTTTCTTTGAGAACACCGTCTGTCCCTCCAAAGTCAGAGTCGTTATCTCCAACTCTCCTTTCGTCTTTTGCAAACGATCGGAGATGACCTTGAATACGACTTGTTTTCCGGAAGCATAAGGAGAAACCAATACCTCGGCATAAGCATCGCGGGCATAATACTGTAAAGCCTTCCATCTTCCATAATAATCAATACTTGACCACGAAGCTACCGGCCAACAATCATTAATCTGCCAATAAAGTGTTCCCATACAGTAGGGTTTTGCACGACGATGGGCTTCAATTCCTATTTTCACCGCCTCCGCCTGCAAATACTGGCTCATATAAACAAATTCACTAAAATCATCGGGAACTTTAAAATATTTCTCCATATACATCTTCATCATATTATTCCCGAAATTCGGATCACGAGTCTGGTCATTGCGGGCACGCTGATGAGACAACATAACTTCCGAATCCAAACGCAAATCATGTTCACTTGCAAAACGACGGATGGTGCGCATCTCCGGATAAGACTGGAAACCATACTCACTCATAAAGCGACCTATGTTTTTAGCTTCCGTGTACTCTTCAAGCCATCCTCCTTTCCAGACAGACCAGAAATGTACATCTCCCATATTATAATCTATATTATTATAACCGGTCACAGGAGATGTCGGGTGATAATACCTCGTTTCATCCACAGCCTGTATCGCTTCCGGAATTACGTCATAAAAGAGTTTATGCAGATTACTCTGATAAATTCTATCTTCTTCGGGCGTATAACGATCTTTCCATCCCCATCCGAAATATGAAATCTCATTTTCATTGTTTCCATTCCAGAGTGCAATGCAAGGATGATTACGCAAGCGTTTCACATTGTCCTTCACTTCCTCGGCCACACTATTCAAATAATGCTCGTCAGCGGGGAACATACCACAGGCAAACATCATATCCTGCCAAACAAGAATACCGTATTTGTCACACATTTCATAAAACGCATCCATCTCATAAATACCTCCGCCCCAAATACGCAACATATTCATATTCACATCAGCTGCCGACTTGATGATATATTCGTACCAACTTTCAGGCACCCTGTTCGGAAAATTATCCAAAGGAATATAATTGGCTCCTTTCATAAAGACCGCTTTTCCATTCAGCTTCACAAACATCGACTGCCCCTGTTCATCTTTTTCACGAACTATTTCCAATGTACGGATACCCGTCTTTACACGGTCTGTCACCTTACGTCCTTCTTTATCCAATACAATATCAAAATCATACATCCGGGGATTGCCTAATCCGTTAGTCCACCATAATTCAGGATTCTTCACTTCGAAGTCTACCCGTACCGTGTTCATCCCTTTAGTTAATGCTACTTGTTTACGAACAGCCTCTTTCTTATCATATCCCACCGTAAATGTTACTTTCGTATCTTCATCACTCATCACCGTGCAAACAGCCTCCATCTTCGCTTTTCCCGACTCCAGTTTCCGGGTAATAATTTGAGTTCCATCGATATGGATATCATCCCAGTATTCCAGATAAACATCTCTCCAAATACCGGTAGTAATCAAACGAGGGCCCCAATCCCATCCGTAATTATATCCAGCTTTGCGGGCATAAAGGCTTAACATAATATCCGACTGATCATTATTAGGCCATGCCTGCAACTGGAAAGGAGACGCCAGGTACTTAGGCATATCCACCTTAAATATAGAATGGAAATAGATGCGGATAGTATTCTCCCCTTTCTTCAAATAAGGAAGAGGATTCAAAGTCCATGTACGAAACATATTGTCACACTTCATCACCAGATAATCATTGATATAAATATCGGCATACGTATCAAGTCCGGCAAAAACAAGCTGTACATTGGGCGCTTGAAGCAGAGCCTCATCTACTGTGAAAGTCTTTTTATATTCCCAGTCCTTTTCTCCAATCCATTGCAGGGATTTCTCATTCACTCCGTAAAACGGATCCTTTATCATACGATTATTCATCAAATCGGTATGTACGGCTCCGGGCACTTGTGCCGGGAGCCAATTTTGAGATATAGATTGCTTGAACTGCCATTCATCATTCAGGCTGATCCGGCTGTTGTTTTTCGCCATAACAGGTATCAAACAGGTAAATAACATAAGCAACAATATATATTGAATCTTTTTATGCATAATACAAATTAGTTAAATGATAAGTGATTGCTTAATCCCGGTCACTTTCTACCAGAATAGTACTCTGAAAACGAGTTGCATTTCCCGATTTCGGGACAATAAATGTAATCTTGGCAACCGCTGATTTATAACTCGTGTCATCACCCAACGAAGGCGATATATTATAATTTCCCGGTTTACCGCTTTCTTCTACGGCTTTAAAGTTGTCATCTTCAAACGTTATATTCGGACAAGAGAACTCACCTCCCCAGTCTTTCTGATTATAAAATTTGAATTGAACCCATTTACTGACAATGACAGTCTGTGAATAGACAGTTTGGGTAGCATCTTCCGATACTTTACGGAAAATAACTGCATTATTAAAATCCCAATCCGGATTATAGTTCCACAATTCCGGGCGACCGATTCCCCAACCATTCACAAACAAAACTTCCGGATAGGAAACATTAGTAGTTAACGGATTTTCCGCACTCTCTACAAAAACAAAGTTGAACATCGTATTCATATATAACGTCACATTACCTGTCTGCCCGATATACATCAACTTATCTCCTTCCAGTTTAAAGAAATCCGGATCAAACTTCAACACATTGAGATCAATCAATTCTGTCCTCACTTCTTCACCGTTTGTCAAAGAAACATTCTGGGCACGAAGTGTATTATTTACAAAATCATTATCCGACGCATTCTTCTTATACAGCATGAAGACAACATCATTTACCGTCATTTCCTTTTTCAGAGGTGAAATCTCAAAAGAAAAAGCATCGAATACCACCTCTCTCACTTTCTCTTCCGTACTTTGTGAATCACAGAGAGAAACCGGACGCGACGAAGCCAACTCACAAGTATTCGTACTGGCATCAAATCCCCATACCATTCCTTTCTTTTCCGGCTCGCTATATATAAACACATTTGTATTATTCGGCAAGTCTACAGTAGCCTTATATAAATAAGGAGTTAACGGATTACTTTCATCCCTTTGCAGCACAATTTCTTCCCCTGTTTCACCAACCACTAAATATAATTGTGCAAAATCCGGCCTTTCCAATGGAATCTCGTAAGATTGTTCTGCTGTTTTCACATTTTTATTTGTAGCCACAACCTCCAGAGAAGCAAGTTGCTCGCCACACAAACGTCCGAACGGCACTTCGATTTCCTCTTCCACTTTCAACGTCTTTTGATTATTTCCCGGAAGAGTTTTGGAATAAAGCACCGCCTGATTGGCAACCAAGCGTATTTCTACGTGCGACAAAGCATCTGCATCCGTCACCTCCACATTCAATTTTACCGACCCACCATATTGCAACTGTTCCTGATTCAAGGACAATTTTCCAATGACAGGTGCTTCGGCAGACGGATCGAAAAACATTTCATCCTGATTCTGGCAAGAAACAGCCAGTAGCCCGATAAATATATAGAATGAAACAAGCTTATATAAATTCGTTTTCATATTTCTTCATTTAAAGATTAATAAAGGAAGAGGATTAATTATATCCCGGATTTTGAGTTAGGTTCGGATTACGATCCCTTTCTTCCTGCGGAATAGGCATCAGCAACATGTGTGCGGGGAATTTACCCGTAACAGTCGTTTGTTCTCCATCCACAATTTCCGACCACGTCAGACTTGACAGGGTGCTTTGAGCAATACCATAACGTTTCAAATCAAAGAATCGCTCTCCTTCGTAAGCCAGTTCCAAGCGTCTTTCTTTCAAAAGAAGCCGGGTCAGTTCTTCTCTTGAACTGGCATTCAATTCCTGAAGTCCGACACGGGTACGAATCTTTTGCAGATTGGGTTCCGCTATTGCAGTTGCCGGACCGGACAAAGCATTGACTGCTTCTGCATGCAACAAAACAATATCAGCCAGACGGAAAATATAGATCAAGTCTCCGCAATCCCATCCTACCCGGTTCTTTGCCCTGCACTTGTAAGGGAAAGGCAATGTACGGGTTTCCCATTGTCCATTCTTCAGTTGCGCATAATACTGGTCGAACCAAATATTGTTAATGTCCTCAAAGATGACCGTAGAGTTTTTACGAATCTGATCTCCTTCATCATCAAAAGCTTTCAGCAAACTTTGGGAAGGTGTCAGATATTTACGCCAATTCTGCTCTGTCATGGAAGGAGGCAATAGAAGAACAGGTACGTAATTATTTTCCGTACTGTTGGCGATATACTGTACAGCCAGAATTGTCTCACTATTATTACGATGTTCATCATCAAACAGATGGTCATACGTATCCACCAATCGGTATACCGGCGAATTCATCACTGCTTCCGAATAGGTCTTCACCTTATCCCATTCCACATTGCCGGGTGCACCTTTCGTTGCATACACTTTTGCAAACAAAGCGTTAACCGCCCCTTTACTGGCAAATCCTCTGGTTTCAGCTTCCGTAGCACGCTTGTCCGGTAAACGGGTCAACGCAAATTCCAAATCTTCAATGATACGTGCATAAACTTCCTCTTCCGAATCGGCACGAGGCACTTGCACATCAGCCGGAGCAGTACTTCCCGTAGTAGTCACAACAGGCACACATCCCCAGGTCTTTACTAAATTAAAATAATGCAACGCCCGCAAGAAGGAAGCTTCTCCAAGCATTTCTTCACGTTTACTCACTCCGGTAAAAGCTTCCGCGTCCAACAACGGATCATTAATTTGAGGTATATATTTCAAAGCTACGTTACAACGCATAATACTTCCGTAAAGCGACTTCCATGATTTCATAACAACCGCATTACGGGGAGTCAGGTCGCGTAAGAACACATTATTGATATCCACATCATCACCACCACTGTATGCATTATCCGCAAAACAGTCTGCAAGAACCATGTAGTACCACATATAATATTCTTCATGCCCCTTCTGTATTCCGTCATAGCAACTGATAATCAGTGCTTCCGCATCTTTTATGGAAGTAAAAGCATTGGCTTCGGTCAGTTCTCCCTGCGGTGTTTCTGTCAGGAAACTATCACAGGAGGTCAGCCCTACATTGAGCAGCAAAGCTGCGGATATAAATATAGAATATATCTGTTTCATGTCTTTTTTAGATTTAATGAGTTGAACAATGCTCAAAATACAATAGTAGCTCCCAGAATATAAGTTCTTGCATGGGGGAAGACACCCTGGTCGATTCCCATAGCCGAAGAACTGCCTCCACCGATATTCACTTCCGGGTCATAACCTCTGTAATTGGTAAAAGTCACCAGGTTATCCCCTGATATATAGACTGTCACTCTGTCCATCAAAGCCTTCCGGGTCAGCGGACGCGGCAAAGTATATGACAGTTTCACATTTTTCAGTTTAAAGTAAGATCCGTCTTCTACAAAACGAGAAGAAATAGCCGGGTATTTATCTTTCTCCGCACGGGGCACAGTAGTGTAGTCTCCCGGATTACGCCAACGCATCAGGACACGGTCGGACTGGTTGCGGGAGTCGAACATTCCTTCGGTAAACATACGGGTGGCATTATAAATATCATTTCCGTACGAACCCTGAAAGAAGAAAGACAGGTCAAAATTCTTATATGAAAAGACATTGTTGATGCCATACAAAAATTTCGGCTGTGCACAACCCAAGATCCGGCGGTCTTCATCTGCGCTCAAATCTTCTTCATACACTAACATTCCGTTAGCCTTTTCGTACATCATACGTCCGTTTTGCGGGTTTACTCCTGCTGCCTGAAAACCATAAAAAGAACCTAAAGCCTGTCCTTTCTGAATGATAGACACATTTCCGGAGATTTTCTTATCAAGTGATCCGGTAAAGATAGCAGGACTTCCTGCCATATCTGTCACCTCATTCTTATTAGTGGAGATATTGAAATCTGTTGTCCATTTTAGTTCTCCGGTCAGGTTACGCGTGGTCAGTTGGAACTCCAATCCTTTATTTACCACGCTACCTACATTTTGCATACCCGAATCGAATCCGGAAGTTTGAGGCAGTTTTACCATTAACAGCAAATCGGTTGTTTTCTTATAGTATGCATCGGCAGTCAACGTCATTCTTCCATTAAGGAAAGAGAAGTCGAGTCCCACATTGGTCTGGGTAGTTCTCTCCCAACGCAACTTATCATTCCCTATCTGGCTCTGATAATATCCTGGTAAAATAACGCCATCCATATTATAATTGGCTCCGATTCCATAAATCCCATAAGAACTATAATAACCCACCTGGTCATTACCAACCTGTCCCCAGCCGACACGCAGTTTCAAATCACTCAACCAATCCAATGGTTTCATAAATTCCTCCCCAGTCAGTCTCCATCCCAAAGAGAAAGAAGGGAAATACCCCCAACGGTTGTTCACGCCAAACTTGGAAGAACCGTCAGCACGGAAATTGACAGTGGCGAGGTACTTATTCTGATAGTCATAGGTCACTCTCCCCAATACAGAAGCATTGGTAGATGCACCATAATCTTCACTTGGCTTGTTTAATACAGTTCCGGCGTTCATAGAATGTATTTTATTATCAGAGAATCCACGTATAGAACTGTTTGCCGATTCTCCCACATAGCGGGAAGCCACAAACCCCGCCAAAGCCGAGAAACTGTGATCTCCTATCTTCTTAGTATAAGTCAGAATTTCTTCGTTGATCCATTTGTAATTTAACGAAGTGTTATAACTCGCTTGTCCCTGCTGGTTACGTCCCCAAGCTGAACTGAACGGGTCCAGAAATTCTTTGTACCGGGAAGCACCCATTTCGATACCCATGCTTGTTTTTAACTTCAGATCCGGGGTAAAAGAAATCTCCACATAGAGGTTACCCAACAATTTATGATATACATAATCACGAGTATATGACTCTACCGCACTTAAAGGATTCTCCAAAGAAGACAAAAACGGTAGCGTAGGAAATGTTCCGTCCGCATTATATTTACCTACCACAGATGGAGTGGTGATGGCTTGCAGAATAACGGTCTCGGAATTTCCATCCGAAACATCGACATCATTGATCTTACTGTAACTTAGGTTCGTTCCGATCTTTATCCATTTTTTCAATTCCTGCTCCAGATTGATCTTAAAATTCATACGTTCAAATGAAGATGGTTTTACAATACCATCCTGTTTGATAAATCCGGCTGAAATGTAATAAAGGGATTTTTCGTTTCCACCGGAAATGGATAACTGATAATTCTGCATGGCCGCATTGCGAAACATTTCATCCTGCCAGTCGATATTGGCATTATACACGGAGGTATCCATGGCCGGATATCCCAAATCGGAAAGTAAATCCTGATATTCATCTTTATTCAAGACATCTATTCTCTTGGCACGTTCCGAAAAACCGTAGTAGGCATTCAACTCAATTTGCGCTTCACCTTTCCGGCCTCTTTTGGTGGTAATCAGTACTACCCCATTCGCACCTGCATTTCCGTAGATTGCAGCAGAAGAAGCGTCTTTCAATACCGTAATACTTTCTATTTCGGAAGGGTTGATCGTTTTTGTGTCACTGGTCGGCACTCCATCCACCACATACAAAGGTTCGTTTCCTGCATTGATAGACGTAGCTCCCCGGACACGGATAGAGAAACCCTCATTCGGCTTTCCCGAAGGGGTGATAACTTGTACTCCCGCAGAACGTCCGGCAAGTGCCGACCCGAAATCATTCACAGGAATATTTTCTATATCTTTTGCCAGAACAGTAGATACAGCTCCCGTTATATCTTTCTTCTTCTGTACGCTATAACCTACTACAACCACTTCATCCAGTTTCTTCACATCTTCCTCTAAAGTTACATTCAGCATCCGGTTGTCTCCGATTCTTTTTTCCTGGGACAGATAACCGAGAAAAGAGTATTGAAGTACTTGATTAGGATGATCGATTTTGATTTCGTACTTACCATCTATATTGGTCACCACTCCATTATTACTTCCTTTCACCATCACACTGACACCTATCATCGGTTCGCCGGAACTATCCGTAACTTGTCCTGTCACGTTTCTGGCAGTAGCCGCCTGTGTAGATTCTGCGTCTTTCTGCCTGACATTCTTGGAGATACGGACAGTTTTGTTATTGATATCGAAAGAGACATCCTGCCCCCGAAACAGATTATTCAGTACATCTTCGATTTTTTGTTGTTTGGCGTCTATTGAAACTTTTCTTTTTGTATCAATATCCGGTGTTCGAAGAACAAACGTGTAGTTGTATCGCTTATTGATTGTTTCCAACGCCTCACCAATTGTCTTATTTTTGAGACTAAGCGTGATAAGTTCTCCATTATTCTGCGCCAATACCGGATTCGTCCAGATAAATAGCGCCAATAGAATTGGTAAAAGATTGCTAAATAGCTCTCTAAAATGAGCCGGTTTTTCATGATATTTCATACCTTTGGCAATGATCTAAGTTAATAATTAATTTTGTTAACTGATTTCCCAAACGGGAAAGTGTCGCAACCACTTTCTCGTTTATTTTTTTATTTGTTTATCCATCCATTCCACACATGTATTTTAAGGTTAATAACTGGGTTGTTTATCTCGTCTTTCTTGAAATTTCAATAATATCCTGATCTCGCTTGATACATAATTCATTGTCTATATTCAATGCTTCAAGCATCTCATCCAAAGAAAGTCCCTGGGCAAATGTGACAAAGAAATTTTCTTTGAGTAACGCTTTATCCCTTATCACAATCTGAACATTGAACAGACGTTGAAGTTCCGTTATAATCTCTTGCAGTGTCTTGTCTCTGAATGTATACTGCCCGTTCCGCCAGGATTGATACCCATCTACGTCAAACTTTTCAAGTTTAAGTTGTTTTTTATCCAGTATGGCTTTCTCACCCGGAACAAGGAAAATATCCTGCTGATTTAAATCTCCCTTCACCAACAAAGAAATACTTCCTTCAAGTAGTGTGGCTTCCGTGCCTTTATCTTCCGTATAAGAACGTACATTAAATCTTGTTCCATGCACTTTGATGCTTAAATCTTTTGTATCTACAATAAAAGGACGTTCCGGATCTTTTGTCACTTCCAGAAAGGTTTCTCCGCTAACAAATATCTGACGAACCTGGGTAAACCGTTCGGGATAGATAATATGTGTACCGGAGTTCAGCCAGACTTTACTCTGATCGGGCAAAATAACTTCTTTCTTTTGCCCATATTCGGCATAGACTTCTATCCAGTTGACTTGTGATTCCTTGTTATCCAGATATAGATAAAGAGTAGCTCCCAATAAAGGAATAAACAGAATAGCTGCAACACGTATCAGATAATGTATTGTTCTCGTGAATGTACTCTTTTGAGGAGACGGAGCTACTCCGCCAATAACTTCACAGACCTTCACAAATGCAGAAGAAGTCATTTCGCGGTCACAGGCTACTTGAGACGATTCTTTCCAAATTTCTTGCAATTCCTGATCGAATTCCGGTTTAGACTCATTCTCTATGAACCATCGTCCAAACGCACTTGAAGTGATATCCTTCTTCAAGTTATAGAAATAATCTTTCAATATTCCGGGAGGTAAGAGTTTCATTTTTCTTCGTATTATCTGGTTATATCTGATATACGGAAGCTAGAAAAAGTACACCCAATGCTTTTTCGACTTTAACATTTATAAACTATTAATTGGGAATAGAGGTGTAACAGAAAGCAGTATGGCAAAGCGAAAAAAATAAAATCAGAGAGAAAGAATGAACAAAGCAGCAATCCAATAAAGAAATCCTCCCAGTTTTTCACGAAGTATATGCAACGCTATATTCAGATGGCGTTCTACCGTGCGTTTGGATATTCCTAGTTTAGAGGCTATCTCATCATTAGACAATCCTTGCAAACGACTCATGACAAACACTGCACGACGTTGCGGCGGCATATTATCCACCTCTTTCATCACCAGTTCTTTAATATGCGATAGATCATAAACACTTTCTATCATTTCATCTGTATGATCGCTATCCTTCAGATATGAAATGCTTTCCAAGGGTTCTGAAATGACTAAGGAACGGAAATAATCTGTTATCTCATTCTTTGTGATGGAATACAAATAGTTATTAAACTTCCGTTCGCAATCAATCAATTCTCTTTTTGTCCAGACCTTGATAAATACATTTTGAGCTATATCATCGGCAACAAAAGAATCTTTCACTATCCCCAATGTGAAGAAACGCACTTGAGAATAGTAACGATCGAAAAGAAGTTTAAAAGCATTTATATCTCCGGAAATCATTCGAGAGATAATATGACTCTCATTTTTCATAAACAGTTAGTGCAATATTGCAGATTTTATTGTCTCATACTTCCCAACATTTCCATCCCTTATTAGCACAAATGTACACCACATATGTCCGTACATTATAATTAGGAAACTTTTTCTTAGTGTCTTCACCGTATCTTTTCACCTGTTCCACGTGCTCGGGAAGAGGCTCGGAAAGTGCAAGCATCTTTTCAGCTTCTTTCATACGATAATATTTAAATTCGACCACACGATCATCCGTATGGTAATCTGTACCGGGAATACCGGTCATTTCAAAGTCTGATCGGCCTACTGAATTATTCTGTTCGATGGCAAAGGTATAACAACTACTTAAATAACGCGATACCAGTTCGTAGAAAGAACACCGGATAAAGTTTTCATTGATCTTATCAAAAACTTGTGCTGGAAATTGTCCCAAATATTGTTCGAAATAATTCTGAACGAGTGGTTCCAGGCTTCGATTGGAATCATAGTGCCGATACACAGGAACATAACGTTGTGCATTGCCTTCTATTTTGTTCAGTTGATTATAGTAGTCCATGTATACACTACGCATCGTCATATTAGGCAATGTGGTCACAAATTTATCCTTCAACGTTGTCATTCCCAAATAAAACAAACTAATGGGATAAAACTCTTTATCAAAAAACTTTTTCTTATTAAACTTACTAGCAAGATCAGCCACATTATAAGGCAATTCATCGTCAATTACCAATGCATCCAACATCGCTTTCGCATTATCCAGCGAAAGAGTCAACCGACGAATCCAATGAATGTCAGTACGTAAATTTTCATCTACCAATTCGTCCGGAATACTACCGGCATTGGCTGCAAATTTCTTGAAGAAGTAAGTAAGGATGGTGGCATTGAATAACCGATCTCCATTCGGACGGAAACGATAACCATCATAGTTACTCACTATTAGTTGCCATATTTCGTCAAAGCGATCCTGTCCTGTAGAATACTTATCAAGCACATAACGTAGATATGTTTCAGTTTCTTCGTATGTAAACCCAAGCATATTCAGGAAATTAGGCTCAAGAGTCAATATCTCTGCAATATTATATCCACTAGTCAAATCATCCATAGTGACAGGCAGCACACCTGTACAAAAACAAGTACGGATACTCCCTTCACCAATACCTTTTTTAATTACTTTAAAAAAAGTACGCAGAAAGCTGTCATTAGTAGTAACTTCTTCATAGAGTGGATCATTATAGGCAGTAAGTAATTGATTGGTGAAATTATCATATTCATCAATCAAAATATAAACTTTAGGCAATTCGTGAGAGCGGGCGTAAGTAAGCACTTCTTCCAGCATTTTAGATGCATCGCCACGATTGCTAAATTCAAAATCACCAAACAAATCACGATTATGTGCTACCATTACTTCTACCGGACCGCAATTCAGGTCATTAAAATTCTGTGCCAGCCCTTGAATATGGTCTGACATTACCATTGCGGAGAAGTCATAACGGATTATCATATAACGGTTATGTTCTTTTGTCGGATGGTTTCCAATCCACGTGTCAGCAAACAATTCTTCAAATCGATGTGCTTTCGTACGGTCATAATAGCAAGCTAGAGTAGAGACTAACAAACTCTTCCCAAAGCGACGGGGACGCAGAAATACAGGAGCCTTATAATCTTCAAGCTTAGCTATATATTGGGTCTTATCTACGTAATAGAAACCACGTTCACGCATTTCTATGAAATCTGCTACTGCATAAGGAATTGTTATACTTGCCATAATCCTACTGTTTTTTCTATAGACAAACAAAGGTACAAAATTGTTAGCAATAACAAGAAGAAATCTTTGAATTGATTGTTATTACTCTTGTTGCCAAACATAAAACACGGTTCTTCCAGCCCCACGTTTACGAAGAATCCCTTTCTCAATGAAAGTATTCAAATCATCTATTGCTTTCAGCCGGGAAAGTCCGGTCAAACTACTATATTCCAATCGGGTAATACCACCATTTTTCTTTAGAAATTCCTGTAAAAGCTGCTGGCGTTGCTCCATAGAAAATTCCACTTTTTGAGAAGAATGTTTGGATTTGTCCACACGTTCCAACTCTATTTCACGCTTAATCTTCCTTTTGAACTCTTTGGAAGTGCGCAAATGCACGTTATCAAAACAGATTGATTCGGCACGAATCTCCCGTTTAGCCATTACTTTATGCATACATTTCAAAGAGATGCTGAAATGCCCGAGTTCGCCAAGTTCTACGATATATCCCTCTGCTAACGTTTCGGCTAGTTCATCCAATACAACTCCTACTACCGCATCTATCACGTTATAGTTAAAAGTCTGGGAAGAACGAGATACACGTTCCATGAATTCTTTCTTCGAGTAAGTTCCATTTGGAACGATACGGGCATGCAAAGGCTTTTGTTCTCCGGTACAATCAGGATCCGGTGTTTCATACAAATCATATTGAGCACTCATAAGTATATCTTTTTATTAGTTCATACATTTATTACTTTCACTGCGTATATTTAATCGTCTGTTCATTGAACTTTAATCTTCAGTTCATATAAAAATAATCGTCTGACAGCTGTATCTTTTTCGTCTGACAGTTGTCAGACGGAAAGATAACAGTTGTCAGACGAAAGTTCAACAGCTGTCAGACGATTAATCTATCGCATACAAAGGTATAACTTTATGCGATGCGACCTTTAAATCTTAGGAGGAAAAAGACAATTCCTCCCAAGAATTTAATCACCCAACAGTAGTTTAGTCACAGCGGCAGTATTCAATGCCCATTCACGAGTATATATCTCGTCCGCTTCCGGAATATCAACTAACTTCAATCCCTGCGCCTGTGCTTTGACAGCTAACAGTTCACCGACAGTTGTTTTCGCTTCCAGCTTATCCAGATACTTTTCAATGGTCTGTGTATCCAAAGAAAGAATCGTCTGTCCACCAAAAGGAATTTCCAGCCAAACGATTTCCCGTTCTTTCACTTTCAGAACTCCGAAAACAAGCCCTTTCTGCAAACTTTGGGAAACACGTACCTGATGTTGCACGCAAGAAGGATCGTAAGCTACTCCTGTTCTTTCCGATATCTTCATTGGATAGGCAGAGTTCATCCAACCTACCACCAGATTAGGAGAGATAGTCCCGTTGCTATATGCATTGCAAGTGAAAGCGACATATTCCGCACCTACACGGTTCAGTTCATTCAAATCCAGCTCGATATATTCGGCAGTACCTTTCTTATTAGGAATACTTCGGATATCCCCGCTATGTTTAGCGCCAATAGCTTGCAAGTTGAAGAAGGAACAAACTTCTGTTGTGGAAGGCAAAGTGATATGACAACTTAAGTCCATATCAAGATGCTGTGCCGGAAGCCCTTTTCCCCACTGCATAAACAATCGCACTTTATCTCCCTCTACCGGGAAACGCGTTCCCTGCAAAGCACAGGAAGTATCCTGAATTGTTTCGCTACGATCACCGATAGCCAACGGAATATGGAACAACATAGGGTCAATATACATACTTTTGTTTTCACTTTCGACAGCTGCACTGGCGAAACGGGCAGTTACGACTTCCTTACACAAATCCTGTACATCCTTCACCATCGCTTTTAGCTGATCCTCCATATACAGCCCCACCAAATAATGTGGTTCTATCAAAAGAGCATTCCCCCCTAAAGGTTTCACCATTCTCTTACGTCCCGGTTCAAAGTAGCTCTCTGCATACATACCCAAAGTAACGACCAAACGTGCTGGCAACAAATTAACCACTTCTTTAAATGCAGCCAACGTCTCTTCCGCTCCGAACCAAAGCATATTCGCAAATAAAGAACGTGCAAACATACCCGGTCGCTGCTTTAACAAAGCAAATGTCTGTTCCGCATCCGCCTTCAAACGGTTGCGCTCCACTTCTCCCTGCCAAACGGTATATGCCTGGCGGTAGAATACATCCATCAATTCCTTCAAATTTCCGAATTCCGGCTTACGGGCATATTCCGCCAGACGCAACGCACGTATCATACGTACCCACATCTCTCTTTTCGGATGCATGATTTCGCAAGCCTTCTCCGGAGCCATTGTCAGGTTGTTCAACCAAAGAGCTACCATTTTACATTCACGACGCGTATATTTCAACTTCAACTCCTCACGCTTCGCTTGAGCTGCCGAACGACTTTTATCCAAAACTCCACATATATGTGTGTTGTTTCTACCTGTTTTACGGATAATAGTCTTAGGCTCTATGATTTGGAGGAATCCGGTTTTCTTATACCACAGATAACGCAATATATCATTCGGAGTAGAGAAATAGATTTGCGCTTCCTGCGCTCTATCCTGTTCCACCAATGTATCTATCACCAACATCAATGTCTCCTTCATTTTGATTCCGACTGCCGGTAATGGAAGTTCGCCAAGCATTATTTTCAAGCTATCCGCTTGTGTGGCATCAAGAGCCGTACGCGATTCAAGCAAGTCACAGAAAAAAACATTCAGCTCCTTGTCCTGCCAAAGTTCCAGCACTTTCAGTTTACTTCCCTGTCCGAAATATTCCGTAGTAGCCGTTTGGAACGGGGTTCCGCAGAACGGACAACCATTGTATCGTTCCATAGGGAATGTATTATCAGGGATCACGTGTCCGCAAGGTAGTTTAACGCCTTTCTGGCTATTAAACAGGTTAGCAATCCATGTAACCAGATGATCCAAACGCGTTTCTCCGGTAGGTACATCCCACCCTTTCACCAATGGAGCCCAGTTTAGCGTCACGCCCAATGCTTCTTTCATCACCTGAAGAATCATCATCTGTTGAGCCGGATATAACTGATTAACGGCATGCAGCAGTTCTTCGGACAAGCTATATCCTACTTTACGGAGTTGGGCTACCAATGCAATGGTAGTCGAAGTCAACTCTTCCTGCTTTTTCTCTTCTTCTATCAAAGGCAAATAGATTGCATTCTGCCTGATAGACACTTTCAACAAATCTTTATTCATAACTTTGTTTTTTTTAAGTAAGGTAATCGGAAGACTGTGAATCAATGGAGCATTCCTGCGGTTTTGAAGTAAGTCTTCCTTGACCTTAGTTGATAAAAAGAGGTAGAACAGGCCGGATTCGAACCAGCGTTATCCACCGTTAAGAAGTAAGCCCCGATTGACCTCATTTCAGATAATCCCGAAGCTGCTGTCCTACCTCTATATTTATTCTTTGTGGAGCAGGCCGGAGTCGAACCGACGACCGTCACAGGATAGGAGTAAATCTTAATTGACCTTTTCATCAGGATAATCTCAAGATTATGTATGATGCTCTACCCACTGAGCTACTGCCCCTTTACGAAACAGGAAAACTGATAATCGTATGAGTGATTTCCATACCTTAAATGAGTTGTTGAAGTAACCCGTACTTGACCTGTTTTCTTGTTTCTTCGACAAAGATAGATGCAGTGGTGCGCAGCCTTTTTGCGCAGCTAAAACTTTTTTGCTCTTTTGAAGAAAAAAACAGTAAAAAATGAATAATTGAGACCTATTTTGCGAAAATATAGAAGAAAGACAGAGACACATAGGCGATAACTCAAGCGTTTTCATACTTTTGTGCATAATAGAGATATAAATATCTCTCCCAACAATAAATACAATATTATGAAAAGAGCATTTATTTATAAAGATGAGAAATCTCACAAATTTTGGTGCATTGATTATAGTGGCTGTGATTTTGCCGTAAATTATGGTAAGTTCGACAGTATCGGCAAATTTGAAATCAAGGAGTTCGATACGGAAGAAGAGTGCCTGAAACAAGCTGAAAAACTGATTCACTCAAAAGAGAAAAAAGGATATGTAGAAGATACCAGTTTCAACTTCATGAACAGGATTTATATTGATTCTGAAGAATACGGCTTGCATCCCAAAACTTCCCATCCCCGATTTACGGAACACTTCACGGAAGAGTTCTATTACGATTGTGCAGACGAAGAAGCACCATTCGGCAGCGATGAAGGAAGTGATACCTTAGATTCTCTTGAAGAATCTATCAGAAAAAATCCCAAGCTCAACTTTTCAGACTATCCTAAGTATTTGATAGAACACGATTGGGGCATGGAATATATTCCTGTCGAAACTCTCGAACCGGAAAAGGTCAAAAAACTGGCTTCGAAAAAGGAAATGGATATGACGCAGAGCGACATGGTGACTTATGCCACCGCTTTTGGGCAAATTAAAATCACAGGAAATCTCTCACCCGATCTGCAGGAACGTGCCATTAATGCCATAAAAAGACTTTCTCTGGTTTGGGAAAACGAACTGACAGAAATCCAAACCAAAATGATTGATGATTTACTTTCATTTACTATGAAAAAAGACTGATTATACGAAACAGACAAGTAGCATGACAAGAATATGTACCCTCTCCTCAAAGGTGATTTCTATTTAAACGATGCAGGTATTTTCAGATACCTGCATCGTTTAAATAGAAATCAGCGATTTGCCTTACGATTCTTTACTTCTTCTACAAGTTTTGTAAAGGACTTCTCCTTTTTACGTTTCTCATGTTCGGAAGCAGAAAAGTGCCACGCTTCCCGGCGAAGTTTCAGATAGCTTGCATAAACTTTATAATCTAACACACCGCTATTGACTGCTTCTAAAACAGCACAACCAGGTTCGTTGATATGCTTGCAATCTTTGAAACGGCACGATTCTGCATAGTCAGAGATTTCAAGTACTTCGGCCAGTGAGTCTGGATTGTCGATAACCAAGCCAAATTCACGCACACCCGGAGTATCGATTAAAACACCCGAATCATTCATCAATACCATTTCCCGACGGGTCGATGTATGCCGGCCTTTTCCTGTGGACAGGCTTATATCGGAGGTAAGCAACACAGATTTTTCACAGAGTGCATTTACCAGAGAACTTTTCCCGACACCCGAAGAACCGACAAACACAACAGTTTCTCCTTCTGATATAAATTCCCGCAGCCGGAGAATCGTTTGGGGGTGATGAATACTCGTAAAAAATACGGGTATCTGATTGGAGATATGCTTTATTTGTTCTTCAACACTCTGCCTGTCAAAATCTAAATCGGATTTATTAAGTACTAATACAGGCTTGATGTTTTCTTCCAATACCTGAACCATAAAACGTTCTACTCTGCGGACATTGAAATTATCGTCAAGGCTCTGCACAATAAATGCTTTATCGACGTAAGAAGCAATGACCTGCTTATCGGCAACTGTACCGCTTTTCTTGCGAAACAATGTCCGCTCACGAGGTAGCATATCGACAATAATCCCTTTATTCTCATCAAATGGTTGAAAAAGCACCCAATCACCCGTACAGGGTAATTCAGTATCAGATTTCCCATACATCATGTTTCCCGTGAGTTCACACTGAAACAATCCGTTTTCGGAAACGACCTCGTAGCAGGTACGGTGTACTATGGATATACGTCCATGAGGAAGAGTGCTGTAGAGTGATTCTTGTTTTAGTTGGCTTAGTTTATCATTCCAGCCATACCAGTTTAAATTAAAGTCGAATTTGTGAATTGTTTGATTTTCGTTATTCATGATCTTAATGTATACAGCGTACACGTTACAAAGCACCACGATGCTTTTAGCACCCTTGTACGCAAGTTAAAAATTGAAATTATAAAGACATAAAGAGTACTCCCGGAAGGAATCATCCGAGAGCAAACGAAAGGACAATCTGTATCAGAAACACAGATTGTTTACTAAACCAAATCCGATTTATTATTTCTTGTCATGCGACAAAGATAGACTATTTTTATTTAATGGCAAAACGAGCCGTCATTTCATACCGTAGCTTGATAACCCGGTACTGCTCGGTAGCTGCCGCACCCATGCTTACATTGCTCTGCGCCTCGAAAGGAAGATAACGGCTTATGTTATTATCGGCAGGTTCGATGATACGAATCACTTCACCCAACTGCTGCCCCATCGCTTCCACCAGATAAGATGCTTTCTCACGGGCAGCCTTCAGTGCTTCAATCTTACCTTGTTTCCGATACATTGGCAAATCCTTATGTTTGAGTTCTCCGATGCGCATGGACTCAATTCCCCACGTATTGACTGAACGAATAATAGAGTTAATCTGCTCAAAATCCGTAAGCCGGATATCCAATTGCTTACCTATCAGAAACTCCTTTCCTCTCTGACGCCAATAATCTCCTATTTCCTGTGTGCGGATAGCATCATCCGTTATTCCGATTTTACGCAAACTGCGGCGTAAGTCTTTCTCTATCGTAGCCAATGGCACCTTCGTCCGAAAATCTTCTTCTTTCTTTGATTTACCGTTGTATTCTTCTTCCCAATATTCCTTAATCTGAATCAGAAAATGAATCTCATCCGGAACGACTTCTATTTCAGAAGAACCGGTCACTTCAACGTATCTTCTGTCACTTTCCTGGGCATTCACAACGATACTCCAAGTAAACAAAACAAAAGCTAATAAACATACCTTTTTCATATCTTCCATCTTAATAGTACAACCTCTTTTACAGAATGCGAATTATCATTTCACAAAGCTATTAAAAAAAACTGTAAAACCGATTTTATCCCAAGAAATCAATCAGGCTTTTTCGATCCATCAAAATAGTATCGCCATTCTTTACCTTACACTTGGAAGATGTTTTGCCGGAAAGTAAAGAAATATACCCTTTTTCAAACAGCAGCTTCAAGCGGGTACTGGAAAGAGGCAGACATCTTTTTATCAATGAGGATAATTTAAGGCTCAAGTCGAAGTCACACTTGACTTGGATACTTATGATCTCATTACTCATATTCAGGATATCTTCTAAAGAGACGGTATTTATCACCTCATATTCAACACTGTCATAATCTAATTGAAGATTATTCCTGCTTGCCACTCCGGCAGAAAAGGCATATTGCCAGGCAACTTCCCTGTCATTCATAGAAAAGCTGTGAAAGAGCTTTTTATCAATCAAGTCGGGTTTAGTTCGTGACAACAGAGTCATATTACAAGTGTTATCACATTTCACACATCTATAAATCAGCCAGACATCAATGTTTTTCTTCTGTGCATTCATCCTGAACTTATCACTGCAATAAAAGCGGTCACTATCACAGTGACTGCATTTCTTAATTAATAAGGGGCAATTCTTCACCCTTATCTCCCATGTAAATGTTGTTTCCATAACTATACAAAAGCGATTATCTTTCTTTGTGAATCAATTATATTTCTCCGCAAAGTTGGATAATAGCTATTTGTATAATTCACAAGATGTCACAAGACGCCCTGAAATTTATCTGTCAAGCTCATCCATCATCTTTATAATCTGTTCTTTCAACTTATCCAGAAATTGGGTTCTGCTTTTCTTTCTATTCCTGATTTCCAAGAATATACGATAAAAATCACCTATCTCGATATTAAACAGTGTTTCGCAACAAAAAGCAATGTCTTTCAAACTCGTATTTCCATTATTAAAGCATTTACCTGCATACAAGGCGTAGATAAACTCAACCAAAGCAACTTTACTGTCCGTCCATTGCAACAGTTTACTGTCTACAATGGAAGTGAATTTAAGATGAAGTTTCTCTGTCAGCTGCTCTATTTCCTTCGACACATATTCTATCAAGCGATTATTCGCCAGAATTTCTGCAACACTCGAATCATGCAAGGTGGTAAAAGAAATATCTCTATCCAGTAGATGACAATGTATATCAGAAAGAATATCATAATTCTCCCGAATAAAATAGTGGTTATCAAGCTCTGTTCGACCGGCACGATAATATTCATAAAAGCTATTATTCAAAAATGTTTTTTGCAGGTTCTCCAATTCAATCTTCAGATATCTGCATTGGGATGACAGAGATTTGTCGATACAATTCTTTTCAATCTGATACAAACGGACATAAAACATCAACAGACCGGTAATCTGCGGTTTCGATACTTTAAAGAAAAGAATCTCTTCTTCAGCACTTCGAAACTGATATCCGGCAACAGCTGTCTTCAGCGAAGTCAATGAAACCTGTACGACACCAATGATCTGCCTGATTCTATCCAAAGGATTAACCGGCTGCAGCTCAATCCTTTTTATTTCTTCTTCTATGTTCAGCTTACTATTTCTTACGAAATTTTCCATTCATTCTCAACGCACCCACCACTCCCATCTGATTACCATGAACCGGACTAAAAGCCTGAATACCTTAATTGCACCAGTTTTGAAAAACGATGCAGTGAATAATAAAAATGATAAAATGAAAAACCTGTTCAAGTATAGAACTACTCAAACGAAAGAAATTAGCCTGTGGTTTATGAGGCTAATATTAAGCTATAACAAATTTAAGAATTGTACCCAAAATCATTGCTTTTAGAATTCAGATGCAAATATAATTGTTTTTTTAGGATGACATGAAGTTTATATGAAATTTTGAAATAAGCTCACCAGAAGTATAGAAAAATAGTATCTTTGCCTTCGACTTTTCACAGATACTGTGAGAAAGTAATTCTTTTAATCATATAAATAAAAAAGACTATGATCAGATTAAATGTTTTTGTTCGTGTAAACGAATCCAACCGCGAAGAAGCGATAAAAGCGGCAAAAGAACTGACTGCCTGTTCTTTAAAAGAAGAAGGATGCATTGCTTATGATACTTTCGAAAGCAGCACGCGTCCTGACGTTTTCATGATTTGCGAAACTTGGCAGAATGCCGAAGTATTGGCAGCACACGAAAAATCTCCTCATTTCGCTCAATATGTAGGTATCATTCAGAAATTGGCTGAAATGAAATTGGAAAAATTTGAATTCTAAATGAATTACGAGGCTGTTCGAGAACAGCCTCGCTAAATCCGCTATTCCTTATCTTTCCGAGTAGAATTAGTCGAGCTTCTTATGGATAAATGTTCCTTCAATCCAATAAGTTGCGTGATTCGATTCAAATTTCAACAAGACATAGCCGGGATCAGTGGGACCACCGGGAAAATGCCCGATAAACCAGTCCTGCCAAAGTTCCTGCTTCATCTTCTCGTCAGTTACAACTTCCACTTTCCCTGTTAACGCCACGCTATCCCCTTTATCCTGAAAGCATAATCCGGCTTTCGGATTCGATAAGAAATCAATCGTTTTTAGTGAATCTGCTCCGGTAGACATCCAGATAGTGGAAATACCTTCTGCCAGGATTTTGCTCATCGGTACAGGGCGGGGATAACCTTCTTTATTCACAGAAGCAAGGGTAACTACTTCACATCTCTGCAACAATTCTGCTGCTTTCTCTTTCATTGTTTTTGTGGTCATAAGCTGATTGGTTTTTATTAACCTTGCAAAGGTAACGGCATATCCTCCCACTCTATTGTAAAAAAGCGACTTTTACCTATCTATCTTTGTGGTTCGATATAAGTAAGTGTGGTTTCTTCCGGAACGGTAAGGGAAAGAAAAGACGCAGGAGTGTTGCCGGACATCGACTTAATCTCTTTTGAAAAATGCGCTAAATCATAGTATCCTGCATCAACTGCCGTAGTCAACAGATTGGCTGATGTGGTGGTTCTCAACAATTCTACAGCATTCTTAAATTTGACAATACGGCTGTATTCTTTAGGAGTAAATCCGGTATAATGCTTGAACTTTCTCTCAAAATGACGCTGACATAAACAGATGTCATCCATCAAACTGCGAACTGAACGTTTTCCTTCGGAATGATTAATCATGTTCACTGCCATAGCGACGTGAGAATCGGCAGGCTGATAATGGCGCGCCAAATATGCTAGCAAATACTCCTCCACTACCCGTATTCGATCTGCAACATGCTTCTGCTCACCCAATCTTTCAATAAAAGTGTCATCAAAAACAGCCTTCATCTCATTAGTACTGATTCTGCTATTCACAAACTCGTGTAGAGGCAGGTTTGTAAAGCAAGACAGCCCACAAGGTAAAAAACGAACACCAAACATGTGAATCGATTCTGTATAAGTGACGAGTTCCGAATATTTTGTCATAGGTCCTACAAAATAGGAACGATAGGGCTGCATCATCAGACTTCCTTCTTCAACAGCATTAGCCACCTTTCCCAGCGTAAAAATAAAATCGGTACAACCATCCGGCAGAATATGGATGCGCATGCCATAATCCGGATTGCCCTTAAACTCCCAATAGTTATCAATGTAGGGAACAAGTAAATGAGAAGGCTGATATTCTGTATACATGGATCTATTTTATACGCAAATATAGCGAAAAAAATTCTAATCAACGATGCGTCCGTTTGCCTTTGCCTTTTGAAGCCAGTCAGGGACAATCTCTTCGAAAAATTTATCTTTGCCCGCCTTTTCGGCAGCCATATCCAAACCGATATATTGCTGCGCCTTTTCTTTCGTTGTGATATCCGGAAGCGGAACATCATCTGTATATCCGTGCGATACCAGGATTTTGTTGATAGCCATACGGGCCTGGAATGTTTTGTTTAACCCATGTCCCAAAATACGCATTATTTCCTGTGGAGCATGAAAAGAACCACCATGCGATGCCACGCCAAAATCCCATCTCCATTGCGCCTGTCGAATCAACCGCAAGACTTCTTTCATTTCGTTTTCAGTAGCTCCTTTATCCCAGGCAAATTTAGCCTCGATGTGTGCTTTCGCCAAATCTTTTTCTAAAAGGGCACGCAGTTCATTTGCCTTTCGCTGACGTTCGTATACATTATTACAGAGTGTCTCCTTGCTATCACGATGACAAGTCTGACAAGTGCGTTCAGTCACAGCCAACGGATTCTGGATATGGTGATCGCTGTATTTTATTCCGCCTTCATCATTATAAGGCATGTGACAATCGGCACATGACACACCACGTTGACCGTGAATACCCATTTGGAAAAGCTCATAATCAGGATGCTGTGCTTTCAATATAGGGGCACGACTCAATTTATGAACATAATCAGTAAATCCGATTTCATCATAGTACTTTTCCAAATCTTCAACCGTAAAACCTTTATCCCAGGGAAAAGTGGGATATTTTATATCGCCTTTGAAGTAATACTCCGAATGACACTGGGCGCACACCAATGAACGCATCTCTTGTGGGCTAGCCTGCGTAATGTCTCTGCCCTGACGTTGGAAAGCTTCGACAAGCGACGGGCGACTAATATGTAAATCCATATTCTTTGGTTCATGGCAATCGGCGCACCCGACGGGATTTACAATTTCAGTTCCCCATGTAGCCCACTTATTATTATAAAAGGAATCCACCCCGATAGCAGCTACCATACGAGGAACATCGGGACTTTTACACATCCAGCAACTGGCAGGTTGAGGCCCGTCACCAGCATGCATGGGAGCACCGGTACGAAGTGAATGTCTTAAATCATCCAAGGCGTACATATGTCCGCGTGGTGAAGAATAATCTTTAGAAAATGCATATCCAGCCCATAAAATAACCATTTCGGGGTGTTGCGCCAACACATCAATAGATATTCTTCCATTCATATCACTATGCGAATCTATCGATGTGGTATCTACCCATGTCTTATATTCACGCAGATAGTTCCCGGAAAACAGAGAACTGCGTGCTTCTATTCCGGTTATCTCAGTCTTTTTGTGATAGACCACATCTACAACTTCCGTCTTGCGTTCCATCAAGAATGAAAAAATTACTCCCAACGCAAAAATAACAGCCATTGCAAGACCGAATAGTAACCATCCCTGCCAGGGTTTCAGTATCTCTTTCATTCCTTGTTTTCTTTTTAGATGCTTTCTGTTTATTGTGTTAAATTGTACTTGCCAAAGATAAGACAACGGAAAAGCAACTGCCTTTTCCCACTTCGGAATGTACTTCTATACGACCTGCCAGCCGCTCGATAATCACTTTACAAATGGAAAGTCCCAAACCACTCCCCTGCTCAAATTCATCCGTCTTGTAAAAACGGTCAAAAATCATCATGAGTTCTTTATCGTCAATTCCTTTGCCGGTATCTTTTACATAGACACAGACTTCCCGGTGTTCCTTGTCTATTTTACATCCCAAAGTAATCGTTCCTTTTTTGGTAAACTTGTTCGCATTGTTCAGGAAGTTGGAAATGACCTGAGTAAAGCGTAAGCTGTCGATGTTGGTCGACAAGGGAATAGTCTCGTCCAATTCGAGAAGAAAGTTCAATGAGGGCTGAATCAATGTTCGATAGGTCATATAAATTTCCTTCACTATTTTCGTGATGTCACACTCTTTTATATCAAAGGATAAATTTCCCGAATCCAAACGGGATATTTCTAACACATCATTCACCAGTTTTAAAAGCAATTCATTATTGGTATTGATGATTTCGAGCATGGCAGCCTTTTCTTCCGGCTCTATTTCATCAGCTCCTTCGGTTATCAGCAGATTGGTGAAACCTACAATAGCATTGAGCGGCGTACGAATTTCATGACTCATGTTATTTAGGAATGATTGCTTCAGTTCAGCCTTTTCCGCTATCTGTTTCGCAAGGATCAACTGGTGTTCATGCTCTACCAGTTTCTGAATATTTTGCATGGTACCGGCCAGCATAATCTCTCCCCTAGCATCTTTCAAACTGCTACATCGTAGTTCGTACCATTCATAATTTGCCCCCTCCTTTCCAAAACAGAAACGTATCCGCTGTATCTGCATACCGGGAGATTGATGCAAGGTTTCGTAGAATGAGCTAAGTAACTGTACATCATCAGGATGAGTATATTGTATCATATCCTCTTTGGTGAACCTCCGTTGTTCCAGTCCGACCAACTGTGTATAATTGTCGTCAAACTCCAGAACACCTTCCTGAATATTCCAAAGAGAGATTTTTCCTCCATCCACAGAAAGGCTCAATCGCTTGTGAACCTCTTGCAGCATTTGAAGATTCCTGCGTTCTATCAATGAACGTCGATGGGTACGTAACAAGCTGATGGTTACGAGGATAAAAGAAATGACAAAGAGTCCGCCCAGTATATAAAGCTCTTTCCGGTAGCGGTCATAAAATGGATAGTTGATAATACTGACATCTTTCGGAACGTTGCTGATGTCACCTGCAAATTCGGAAAAATAGATCCAATCCAGTACATATTCTTTTTCCAAATCCCTTATTTTAGGCATTCCTACCTTTTCTTTCTTCAAAAGGCGTGTAGCAAGATCAGCGATAGCCTTTGCCGAGATACTTTCTGTTGCCATATAGCCGCCTACAATCTTGGCGTTTTCGCCAAATCCTTCACAGATACAACTAAAAGAAGGAATATTCAAGGCAGTTACTATCGGAATAGCCATCATATCTAATTTATCCAACAAGAATGCTTGATTTTTCTGTTCTCTTTTTGATTGTTCCAGCATGACCAGCAGGGAAGCTCCCCTTATATAGCGGAAAGGACAGAGACTGATGGTTAAACCACTCCTTTTCACACGATCATTGACCAAACCGGGCATCAGATTGAAGTATTCAATCATTTCCGTTAAGTGCTCATAATCGGACTCTTGCACAAATGCTTTCTGATAGCCCAGCACTCTTACACTTTGCCTGTCAACGACTTTGGAAAGTTTATCGAACGATTTATGTCCGAGGTAAGTAAGATCTATATTGTAAATGATCTCCATATTATGGGGATACAATGTTTTTATAAAGTCAATGTTACGTTTCAGGTCGGGGCTGTCACGCAATACATACACTTTCTGCAAATCGTATTCTTCTATCAGTTCTTCGTTGGGAAAACGCACATTGCAAGCTAACACGGGAATGGAAGACAACAGACGGTGGCGAGTAGATAGAAAGGAATAGGTTGCCTGGTCGCCAATGGTCAGAATAAGGTCAGTGGATTTACTTTCAAGCAATTCAAGATACCTCCGCGCATACTCTATTTCTTCTTTCTCATTCAGTTTAGTGCAATCGATATAGAATTTATCAAATATGGCTTCTATTCCTTGCCGATGGAATTCTTCATACAACAGTTTTTCCAGTTTTTTATTGCCGATATCATTTTTAGTCATGGAATAGATAAGAGAAATACGTTTGGGCGTCAGTTTGTTAGTGACAAGCCAATGTTTGTAATTTAGTCCGCCTATAAAAACAAACAAAGAAAGAATGAATATTAAAACGTATTTAGACTTAAAGTATGTTTTGTCCATGCCTTTGGTTTATGTCGAACAAAAATAGTGTAAATTCTTTAAAAGAAGAGTTTTTTATTGGAAATGTTTCCCAAAAGTCCGTTTTAATTCAATTTTTAGTAAAAGCTTTCTATTTGCCAATCCTGTTACTATATTTTCTCCAACCTCATTTTTTATGCTATATTTGTATCCGAAAAAATAATAGAAACGATGATAAACTTTGCAGCTATCGATTTTGAAACAGCCAACGGCAAACGTACCAGCGTATGCAGTGTTGGTGTTGTCATCGTAAGGGAAGGAAAAATAACGAATAAAATCTATCGTCTGATCCGCCCCCGCCCCAATTATTATACGCAATGGACCACAGCTGTTCATGGCTTAACTTACGACGACACGATGGAAGCCGATGAATTTCCTGAAGTATGGGCGGAAATCAAACCATTGATAGACGGTCTGCCACTTGTAGCGCACAACAGCCCTTTTGATGAAGGGTGTCTTCGGGCAGTTCACGAACTATGGGAAATGACTTACCCTAATTACAAGTTTCACTGCACATGCCGCGCGTCGAGAAAGGTATTTGGAAAAGAGTTACCCAATCATCAATTACATACGGTAGCTGCCCGGTGTGGATATGACTTAACGAACCATCATCACGCACTTGCTGATGCGGAAGCCTGTGCACAGATAGCCATGCATATTATTCCCGAACCGGACAATACCCTATCGGCATCCATGCTTAGCTTTGGTCAAACGAAGTAAGACGCCCTCTAACTGTAAAATAGATATAAGGAGTCTGCGCCTCTGTTTTGCTTTCATATACTCCTTCGAAATGATTAATAATCATGCGATTTATCTCATTGCGAATAATCATATCCTGCGACAGCCCCTGACTAGCCAGTAATGTGCCATATACTTTAATCATCAATTCTGTTTCCTCTTCGTTTACCTCTATAGAAACTTGTAGTTCTTTCCCCGGAATAGCAACAGCAAACAAATTATTGAAAACATTCAGCAATCGCGGACCATCAATGTGCGACCAAAACAAAACTGACTGCGGACACACTATATTTATTTTCCTTCCAGACTCAATTGAATTTCCTGCTACGGCATCCTGAATCAGAGAAAACACTTCGACATCACTCAATACAAAACGCATCATACCTGCTTCTAAACGTGAGAGGTCCAGAATGTTATTAATCAACTGCATCAAATCCGCCGAGGTTTTATTGATAATTTCGGAGATCTCGACACGCTGTTTATCCTCAATCTGCTGCTCTGAAGCTAAAAGTAAAGAACTCTCAACCACCATATCCAAAGGTTGGCTGATAGAAGTGCTGATATTGGACAAAAAACGTTCTTTTGCAGAGTTGGCAAGTTCAACTTCGTAGGCCATTTTACGCATTTCAGCTTCATCCCGTTCTAATTTTCTACGAGCACGATAAGTATAAATTATAAAAACGGTAATTGTGATAATAGAGACAACTAAAAAAGATATGATAATGATCTGGAGATAACGATGGTTGCGATCTTTTTCCTGTTGCAACACATAAACGTCATGTATACTCTTTACTTGCTCCGTTTGTGTATTCAAAAGTTCTATTTGCAAAGAATCACGTCTTTTCTTTGCCACTTTTAATAAATCAAGCGCTTCCGCATCACGCCCCATCAAATGCAAGATTTCCCCACGTTCTTCAAATGCCGCATTATAACTCAAAGGCGATACCGGACGGAATAGCATCATCAACGTATCCACCTGTGGCAAGGCTTTCTCATACTGTCCGGATTTTCGCAAATAATCACTGCTCACCCGTGCATAATATTCCTGATATAATCCTGCTTCCGGTAACGTACGATAAGTACTATCAGCCAAATGATAGTAATGTTTTGCCATATCCATGTCTCCCACCTTTGTATAATACGCCACATAGTGGATATACATCATAAGGATGCAACTTTGCAACGAGAAATTCACTTTTGAATGACGTATACTCTCATTTATACAGTCTTCTTCGAGCTTGATATACTTAAGCCATTTAGGATAATCTTTTATCTTTTGAATGACCTCTGTCACCGAATGGATTATTTCAAGTGTTAATGCAGGATTATCAATTTTGCAAGAAAGGACATACGCTTTTTCGTATGCAGCCAATGCTTCTTCATCCCGGTATGTGACAATATATGCATTTCCCAAAGACTGAAGAGCAACGACCATTCCTATCATGCTACCAGCCTTTTCTGCTTCTTGCAATAGCAATTTAGATTCACTTTCTTCTTTTTCATAGTCACCACTCAACTGAAAGAAATCGATCACACACCTTTTACCCTGAAACTGTAAATCGTAAAAGTTATTTTTCCTCGTTAAAGGTTCAAGAAGGGAGAACCAATAATGCAATGCCTGGGTATCCAGAGAGTTATATGCCATAAATATCCGATTCAGATAAGCCTGACATTTAAAAAAATCGTTTTTTTGTTTATCCGCCTCCTTCATCAACTGGTCGAGATAATAAATCCGAACCAATGGCTGATACTTTGTAGCCACCGACAACTCATACAAAATAGTAAGACGGGTAGTATCTTGGGGGGATTTTACTAATTCACGCAATAACTCTTTCTTCCTCGTTTCCTGTGCCCTGACACCTAAAGAAAGCAATAAAAACACGCCAACTAATATATAGAATAAATGCTTCATAAAGTCTGGTTATTAGATAGTGATAATGGATGAGTGAAAATAAATCTTGCTCCTATCGTATATGTAGGATCAATCCATATTTTTCCACCAAAATGTTCGACAATCAACTGACAGATAGATAATCCCAGACCAGCACCTTGCACTCCTTCATGCAATTTTTCAAAACGCCCGAATATATGAGGCTGTTTTTCCAGTGGTATACCACAACCTGTATCTTCAACTGTAAAAACAGCTTCTTGCTTTTCTGTATCCACATCCAGTCTTAATATAATATTGCCTTGTTTGGTAAACTTGGTAGCATTAATCAATAAATTAATCAGCACTTGTTGCAAACGTCCACTGTCCGTATATAATGACAACTCATCCACAGAAGAGAAAAACTGGATAGCAGCAGATGTCTGCTTGACTTTATCTACCGTATCAACAACCATACGGCAAATGTTTACAACATTATAAGTATTGCAAGTGTATCTTATTTCGTTAATATTCAACTCCGACATATCCATCACATCCTTAATCAACTTCAGCAAAAGGTCGGCATTCTGCTGAATGCTTTCACCACACTGCTGTTTCGTTTCTGCATCTATCTCTCCACAGTTCACCAGAATCCCCGAAAAGCCAACAATAGCATTCAAAGGAGTTCGCAACTCATGGCTCATATTAGAAAGAAACATGCTCTTTGATTGAATGGAGCGAGTGGTTTCTTCACGCACGACTTGTAACTTATTACGGGAAACGACCAACATCTTATTCTTCCGCCAAACCATATAAAAGATAGCAATACCACCCAACAGAATGATGGTGCAACAGATGATAGTCCATTTATACAATGAACTGTATACCGATTCATTTTCACTTTTTAACTGATCGACCAAATAAGTGGTATGAAGATGTTCAATCTGACGTGTATAGCGTTGCATATCCAAGGAGTCTGTCAATTTCCTGACTTCGGTATACATATTACAAGCCTCGGTTATATCGTTCATTTTCTCAAGGAACACGGCTTTATCAATCATTACATTCCGATATTCATTTAAATTACCGCTCTTCCTTATCTCAACCAAATTAGAATCAACAAAAGCCAACGCGCTTTTATAATCCTGCTCCAGCTCATTATATTTAAACTTCACCCAATAATACCAACGTTTATAGAATGGATTGGTATCTTTTATCAAATCTAAACGATCCAAAAGAGCCAAAGCCTTTATCTTATCCTTCACCTCAATCTGATAGAGGGTCTCATAACATAGTGCATAATAATCATAGTACTCATTTGCCACAATCGAAGTATGCTGCAATTTTGAAAGCTTGTCTAAGTAAATATGCATAACGGCCGGTTCCCCCAACAGGTAAGAGACATGAACTATCTGTAAATATAGCCGCACAAGGACCGGGTCCGATTCATAAAGTTTCAGCCGGTTCTCTGCCTCAACAAACGCATCAAAAGCCTGTTTCAGCTGATCCAAACTCATATACGTGCTACCTATTGCCTGAAGTGATAATGCTATTCCTATAGTTGAATTCATTTTCTGCGCATGCTCGTACATAAGTTCCGCTTCATTAGTGGCAACTCCTATATCCCCTTTCAGACAGTAAGAATTTACCTTGATCTGGCCTATTCTGAAATAGTTCTCAAAATCTCCTGCTTTGGAAGCTTCTGACTCAAGTCGAGTGGATAAACGGATTATACTGTCTTCCGGAATTATGCTACTTAAGATAAAATTCTTACCGGATAATTGATAAAGAAGCTCTAACTCTGATGGGTATTTCATAGCATAAGCAGTCATGCTTCCTGAAATGAATAATAATAGAGTTAGTATTAAGTGTTTTATCATCTGTTTCTTTTGTTAGTGTGGTACAAGGGACAAATATAACTAAAAAAGAGACATGTGCAATTTACATAAATAGAAAAATAACCCTCATCCAGCATAATAAGTTGCTGTGATGAGGGTTACTCAAATATAAAAAGTATTCTGCTTACAGAATAGATTTTGCAATACCCATTTCCAAGCCGCGAAGTTCTGCCAATCCGCGAAGACGGCCCAGGCAAGAATATCCCGGATTCGTTTTCTTTTTCAAGTCATCAATCATTTGATGTCCGTGGTCGGGACGCATAGCGATAGAGCATTTACGACGCTGTTGTAGAAGAATAAGGCTCTTCATTACGTTATACATGTCTACATTTCCTTCCAAGTGATTAGCTTCGTAGAAGTTTCCTTCCTCGTCACGTTGTGTACTGCGCAAGTGTACGAAGTTCACACGGTCGCCAAAACGTTCCATCATACCTGCAAGATCATTGTCGGCACGCACACCGAAAGAGCCTGTACACAAGCAGAGGCCATTAGATTCGTTAGGTACGGCTTCAATCAATTTCTTGAAATCCTCTTCCGTACTCAAAATACGAGGCAAACCTAAGATGGTATAAGGAGGATCATCCGGATGAATCACCAGTTTCACTCCTACTTCATCGGCAACAGGAGCAATTTCTTTTAAGAAGAAAATCAGGTTGGAACGAAGTTTCTCTGCATCAATATCGTCATAACGATCTAATGCTTGCTGAAATTGTTCTACCGTGAAACTTTCTTCCGAACCCGGAAGTCCGGCAATCATATTACGAACCAACAATTTCTTGTCGTCTTCGCTCATCTGCTCAAAACGAGCTTTCGCTTTAGCTATTTCTTCCGGAGTATAGTCTTTTTCAGCATTTGGACGTTTCAAGATGAAAAGATCGAAAGCTACAAAAGCTGCTTTTTCAAAGCGGAGTGCTTTAGAGCCGTCCGGCATTGTATAGGCAAGATCTGTGCGGGTCCAGTCCAATACAGGCATGAAGTTATAAGTAACTACCATCACGCCACACTTCGCCAGATTACGGATACTTTCCTTATAGTTTTCGATGTATTTCATAAAGTCGCCCGTCTGTGTTTTGATATGCTCGTGTACAGGTACACTTTCTACCACAGACCATGTCAGACCCACTTCTTCAATCATTTGCTTACGCTTCATGATCTCTTCTACTGTCCACACTTCACCATTTGGAATGTGATGAAGAGCATTTACTATACCAGTAGCGCCTGCCTGCTTAATATCCCACAAGCTAACCGGGTCATTAGGACCATACCAGCGCCAAGTTTGTTCACATAAATACATATTATTCTTTCCTGATTACAAGTTACTAATTATGATTAAAAACAGAATGATATCATCCCAATATTAGATAGAGAATGCATCAAATCCACCGTCGATAACAGCTACTGTACCTGTTACGAAGTTAGAAGCATCGCTAATCAAATAATGGATTGTTCCATAAAGGTCTTCCGGTTCACCGAAACGGTTGAATGGAGTATGAGCGAGAATGGTCTTTGAACGGTCAGTCAGAGAACCATCCGGATTAGTCAATAATGCACGATTCTGATCGGTCAGGAAGAATCCCGGAGCGATGGCATTTACACGCAGACCGTTACCGAATTTCAAAGCCAGTTCGCCAGCCATATATTTAGTAAAGTTGGCAATAGCTGCTTTTGCCGCACCATAACCTACCACACGGGTCAATGGACGAAGAGCCGATTCAGAACAGAAATTTACAATAGAACCTTTCTTCTGTTCTACCATAATTTCAGCAAATACCATTGTAGGCAATACTGTACCGAAAAGGTTCAGATCCACCACTTTCTTGAATGCATCAATCTGCAAATCGAAGAAAGTCTTATCCGGAGCGATAGTTGCACCTGCCATGTTACCTCCGGCAGCGTTCAACAATACATCAATACGGCCATAAGCCTTCATGATTTCTACTTTGTTACCTTCCAGCACTTCCTTATCCATTACATCCGTGTAAAGGAACATAGCTTCATTTCCTTCGGCTTTGATACTATCTACCAATGCTTTTCCTGCTTCTTCACTTCTGTCGAGCACAACTACTTTTGCACCTTCCTTTGCGAGATACGCAGCAATACCTTTACCTAAAATACCAGCTCCACCGGTGATAACAACTACTTTGCCTTTTACGTTAAATAATTCATTCATGGTTCTTACAAATTTATATGTTTATAATTTATTGTTCAGATAATATTTCAGATTCTCTTTGAGAAGAATATCGATAGGCATCAAATTAACCTTTTCACTGCTCTGTTTGAACAACAGATGATTACACAATGATTTAATACCATCATATCCCTGACGCTCCGGACGCTGCGCAATCAATGCGGTTATGACACCTTCGGAAAGCAACTGTGTATTTCTCCCGATAAGGTCATAACCAACCAGTTTAACAGACTGCATTCCTCTCGCTTTCAGGTAATTCCCTAAAATATAACAAGTTGAATTGAAGATAACAGCCCCATTTATATTCGGATTAGCTTCAAATATTTCATCCAGTTTCATGAAGTTATACACTGAATCATTTATTTTCAGCTCCACTTCATGCAGATTTCCATTGAATCCTGTTTGCGTGAGATAATGGCAGAAACCTTCCCGCCTGTTCTTTCCCTGATTAGAGTCATTCTTCCCACTATGAATAATTCGCGCCATCAATATATCGGAAGACGAAGAAAGCCGGTCCATCAACAATCTGGCAGCAATCACTCCGGCATCATAAGACTCCGTTCCGAAATAAGCCAGTTGATGTTGCCCTCCAATGTTGGAGTCAACATACACATAAGGTATTTCATTCCTGTCAAGTTCCTGCGAAAGCCGGATAACAGAATCCGTAAACAAAGTTGCAATCAATACACCATCTACTTTCTCATTCAGCAGATTACGGATGATATCATCAAAAGTCTTGTTATTATATTGATCGAAAAAGAGTTTGGTAATGGTGATGTTATACGATTCCATTTCCGACGCTGCTTTATCTATACCTTCCGAAATAGCTTCCCAATACTCTCCCTGAACAAAAGAAGGAGTAATCGCAAGAAGATGATATTGCTTTTTGGAGGCCGCCAATGAACGTGCCATCAGATTGGGCTGGTAATGTACCATCTCCAGAATCGCCTGTACCTTTTTCCTGTTTTCTTCAGATACCCTGCCACGATTATGGATTACACGATCTACCGTGCCAACAGAGACTCCTGCCATCTTGGCAATGTCTACAATCCGAATATTTGAAAACTCTTTATCCATCTATTGATAAGTATCTTGTTTTTCATCGGCAAAAGTAAAATGAATTATTGAATTAAGCAATAGTGTGTGCGCACACACATAACACACAATAAAGAACAAACTACTAATAATCAGCAAGTTATCCACAACAGCAAGGAAGTATACATGTTGTTAAACATAAGAAAAAGTAAAGATAGTATAGAGAAAAAAGCACTTATCAGATGAGAAACCAGAGGAAAAGTAGCTTTTGATTCTTGAAGGAAGTGAAAATAATAGAGAAGATACACCAATATGTGTTCGTGCACACATCATTCAAATAGTGACTGATAAGGCTAGAAATAAAAGATTAAACGTATATAAAATAAAACAGGTAACCGATTCTATTTAAATCGATTACCCGTTTTGGAGTTCTTATTTCCCCCACTTATCTTTTGCTTTTCCGGCCACTTTATCGGCTTCATCTGCTACTTTATCAGCAATTTCCGCACCGGCTTCTACTGCTTTAAGTCCAAGATCCACTGCTTTTCTTTCAGCATGAGCAGCAGCTATTTCAGCATCACGACCTATGCGATGGATAGCAT
>PPYF01370218.1_pt1 | contig 148935 bp, 134 predicted proteins | sample 1559871 | NCBI WGS metagenome assembly PPYF01 (sample SAMN08240021, study PRJNA423297) | Human gut metagenome, whole genome shotgun sequencing project. | reverse complement strand
AGCAAAAAGGCAAAATTATTGAAGGGGATGCGATGATGAAAATAAACAACATCTCCGTCGCATTAGAAGGACATAAAGTGCAATGCGGTTGTTTAAATGGTTGTGTATTAGTGGCTATCGAGTAATTAATAATTTTGCTAATTGTTCGTTGCTATCGCCTCACAAATTTGCTGTGCTGCATTAATAATACGTGGTGAAGGGCGACTAAAACTGTCTTCATCAATAGCAATAACTGGAACAGTAAGCTGGGGTTGCCAAAATGTTTGTACGGTAGGTATTTGCTCTGCTTTACCACTGAATATAATCAAATCAGGTCGCTTTGTAAGTACTTGCTCACGACTTACTTGAGGCCAAGTGACAGGGCTATTAGCAAAGATATTCTCTCCACCGCAAAGCGCTGTAATATGGCTCTGTAATGTGCGAGCTGATGTCGTAAATAAAGGTTGCATCCCAAATTGAATAAACACCTTTTTTTTAGGGTGATTCGATATATTTAATACATATTTTTGCTGTAACGCTCGATATTGCTGGCGCAACTGTTGGGCATTTTTTAATGCTATATCAGGATGATGGCTGTAATTGGAAAGAGTAACGAGATCGTCTGCGATTTCTTCAATACTTTGAGGATCAGAATAAATGATAGAAATACCCAAAGCTTTTAATTGATCTAATGAACGTTGTGGATTACCGCCTTGCCATGCAATCACTAAATCAGGCTTTAATAATAGAATGCGCTCTATATTAATACCTTGCCAATTGGCAACTTGTTCAATATTTTTAGCATCCTCTGGATAATCAGAGTAAGCACTAACTCCGACAATATTATCACCCATACCTGCGGCATAAGCCATTTCAGTGGCAGAGGGTGATAGTGTAATAACACGATCAGCAGGCGTGATAGCAATGGCGAAATTGAACCAAAATAATGAACAGAGTAATAACCCAAAATTGATAAATAAACGCATTACTTTTCCAATAGTAAAAAATACCCACCTATTTTTTATCTTAGAATAAGCAAAAAATAAAGGCGGGGTATTGATAAAGAGATATTAGGATTATCTCGACTTAATTAGTCTTTTAATTTATCCAACATCGCTGTCACCATTAAGCTTGATTGTTCTGCAGCAACAGATAAAAACTCATCAAAACTTAAGTGCGATTCTTTATCGGCGACATCAGAAATAGCACGAACCACAACAAATGGAGTGCCAAACTGATGGCAAACATGGCCAATCGCGGTCGATTCCATTTCTACGGCTGCAACATCTGGGAATGTGCGACGAATACGGGCTAAAGGCTCAGCACCATTAATAAAGGCATCACCACTACAAATTAAACCGCGAACAGCATTTAATTTTAGCGATTCAATACATTCTTCTGCTATTTGAACAAGTTTGGGTTCAGCAATAAAAGCAGGAGGACATTGTGCCATTTGACCAGGTTCATAACCAAACGCAGTAACATCTGCATCGTGATAGCGAACTTCCGTTGAAACAACGATATCACCGACATTTAATCTTGAGTCTAAGCCACCCGCAGAGCCAGTATTGATAACGACATCAGGACGAAAATGCTCAAGTAATAATGTTGTGCCAATCGCCGCTGCAACTTTACCAATACCTGATTTTAATAATGCAACATCAACACCGTTGATTGTGCCTGTATAGATTTCACAGCCGCCACGAGATAAGATTTGGCAATCTTCAATTTTCTCACGCAGAAGTGTGACTTCTTGCTCCATTGCACCTATTACGCCAACTCTCATTGTGTCATACTCACTTGTAGGTTAATAATAAATAGAAATTTAAATAGAGTTTAACATCTATCGGAAAAACACGATATAACACAAAGAATAGAGAATTCGTTTCATCGAAACCAGAAAGAGGACAGAAATGATCGATTTTAAGCTGAAGTTAAATTATCAACGCAAATATAACAGCAGTGATATCGATATTAACGATGAAATACAGGTTTCTCGTCAATTTGAAAGTGATCGTGGACGTATTATTAACTCAGCCGCTATTCGTCGTTTACAACAAAAAACGCAAGTCTTTCCCCTAGAGCAAAATTCTGCTGTACGTAGCCGTCTTACTCATTCTCTTGAAGTTCAACAAATTGGGCGTTATATCGCTAAACAGATTATTGGCGAATTAAAGAAACAAAATAAGCTTGAAGAATATGGTTTAAGTGATCGTATTGATAGTTTAGAAAGCTTAATTGAGATGGCGTGCTTAATGCATGATATTGGTAACCCGCCTTTTGGACATTTTGGTGAAGCCGCGATTAAGCATTGGTTTCAAAAAGTATTATCACCAGAGGCGACAGCCGAATTCGATAGTTGTCCTTTTATTCCTATGCAGTATTCAGCTAAAGTGCAATTAAATGAATTGCGACAAACTTTACGTCAAGATTTATGTCAATTTGAAGGGAATGCTCAAGCTATTCGAATGGCGCATCATCTGCTTAAATTGAATTTAACCTATGCTCAAATAGGTTGTGTATTGAAATATACCCGTCCTGCTTATTGGCAAGGGGAAGTGCCTAAAGAATATAGCTATTTAATGAAAAAACCGGGGTATTACTGGTCTGAATTAGCATTCGTAAAAGAAGTGCAAGAAAAATTAGATATGGGTGAATTTTGTCGCTTTCCTCTCACTTATATTATGGAAGCGGCTGACGACATCTCTTATTGCATTGCGGATTTAGATGATGCGGTAGAAAAGGGGATTTTTGATATCAAACGCCTTGTTCAGTTTTTACGAGATGCATGGCGTGAAAATGGTGATGTGATCGAAGGTGATTTATTCGATATCACTGTGAATCGTGCTTATAAAAAAGTCGATCAAAATGAAGCCAAACGCAGTATGCAAGACCAGTTTTTTATGTATTTACGAGTTTATATTACCGGAAAATTAGTGCCTTATACGGCGTACCGTTTTATAAAAAACCTTCCCCAAGTTTATGAAGGGAGCTTTAATCATGCCTTGCTTGAAGGAAATAGTGCGGAGCATCGTTTATTAACGACATTAAAAAGTGTCGCTAAAAAATGGGTATTTAGCCATCCTGAAGTTGAAGAGCTTGAAATGAAAGGATATCGCGTGATCAGTGGATTACTTGATATCTATAAGCCCTTGCTTTTATTATCAACGGAAGATTTTTTAAGATTGCATAAATATAACGAACATCCTAAATATGTAATTGAGACGCGTTTATATCATAAGCTTTCTGTTAAACATAAACTGGCTTATAACGAGATGTTAGAAAAGCTAGATGATATAAATTCTGAAAAAGGAAAAATGTTAGAGTTTTATTATCGAACAAGATTAATTCAAGATTATATCAGTGGAATGACCGATCATTATGCTTATGAAGAATATAGAAAATTAATGGTTTGTGATTAATTTGTAATCATTAAGAGAAACGCTATCTAATTGATTGATGATAATTTTTAGACTTTTCTTAGTGATAATAAAGATTTATTAAAATAACAGAAAATAGATGTTATTAATTGTAAATATATTCAATATAAAAGTTATATATAATATTTGTTAGTTATAGAACAATATAAAATCCATAAAACAAGTATCTTAGGTTGTTATCATTAAAAGTTTTCTCAATTTAACAAAAATATTGCTTATATCAGTTAAGTAAATAACTTGTTCGATGTTATACTCTCCCCATGTTTTCTTCTGAAATGCATAGTCATTCATGTAACGCTGAAAAACATACAGCGTATTCTAAAACGATGTCATTTCACTGTTAATCAGTCATTGATACTTAATTTAATACTATGGTGCAGTTTTATTCCCCTAAAAAACGTCCTGTGAAAAAACAGGCAACAACTCTGGAAGTGACCGCCAGTGCATTGGATGCAAATGGTCAAGGTATTGCTCATGCTGAGGGCAAAACGATTTTTGTAAAAGGACTACTCCCACAAGAAACTGCTCGTATTCGTTTAACAGAAGAAAAGCGCCAGTTTGCTAAAGGCGAGGTTATTAAGCGTTTGACTACCAGCGAACAGCGTATAGCGCCTCATTGTGAATATTATGAGCGTTGTGGTGGTTGTCAGCAGCAGCATGTACCTATTGCGCTACAACGTACAACAAAAGCAGGTGTGTTATCGCACCTTATTAAACGTGAAACGGGTGTGGTTATTTCAGCCGAACCTGTGATTGCGGGAGCTGAATATGGCTATCGCCGTAGAGCAAGATTGGGATTACGTTATCAACCAGAGAAAGGGTTGGTGATGGGCTTTCGCCAAGAGCGCTCTAATGATTTGGTCATGATAAAAAAATGTCCAGTATTAAAGCCACAGCTAAATGATTTATTGTCTCCTCTTTGGACATGCCTTAAAAATTTAACATCAGTACGTGATTTAGGGCATGTTGAAATGGTGCTCGCTGATAATGGGCCGCTGGTTATTTTACGCCATTTATCGCCATTGCCTGAGAGTGATAAACAGAGTTTGCGTGATTTCTCTCAAACTCATCAAGTTACGATGTATCTTGCAGGTGATAATAGCGAGATAGCACGATTAACTTCAATTGAGAAGGAACCCTTCTATCAAATAGAAGGTCTTAATTTACGTTTTGCACCCACTGATTTTATTCAAGTGAATGATGAAATAAATCCTAAGATGGTTGCTCAGGCCATTGAGTGGCTTGATTTATCGCCAGAAGATCGCGTGTTAGATCTGTTTTGTGGTATGGGGAATTTTACCTTACCTATCGCAAAACGCGTCAGTGAAGTGGTGGGTATAGAAGGTGTGCCCGCACTGGTTGAAATGGCGAAAAAAAATGCAGAACTAAACCAATTAGGTAATGCGCATTTTTGGCATGCAGATTTATCGGCTGATTTTTCTGCGATGTCGTGGTCGAAAGAAGGGTTTAACAAAGTATTGTTAGATCCTGCAAGAGCAGGGGCTTTAGAGGTAATGTCACATATTGTGAAGTTATCCGCAGAAAAAATCGTGTATGTCTCCTGTAATCCGACCACGTTAGCCAGAGATAGTAAGATATTATTAGATTCTGGATATCAGCTTACTGGTTTAAAAATGTTGGATATGTTTCCACAAACGGGTCATCTGGAATCAATGGCACTGTTTAGTCGAAAATAAATTTAGTCGAAAATAAACAGTTAGCCAGTAAATAAGTCGCAAATAAGATTTATACCGTGTAGGGAGAGAATATGGTTGCAGTAAGAAGTGCTCACTTAACACCTGCAGGAGAGTTTGCTGTTGATAAATGGGTCAACAGCTTGAACTTAACCCATGTCAATGCGGGTAGTGAAATCATGCAAACCTGGGAATACTGCCATCGTACTGTTCAAGGGCGTGAAGATGCCGAACTGCTATTGTGGCGTGGTGTTGAAATGGTTGAGCTTCTTTCGACATTAAGCATGGACAAAGACAGCATGAGGGCAGCGCTTCTTTTCCCACTTGCTGAAGAAAATCTTATTGATCAGGAAATCGTTACTGAACATTTTGGTGATGCGATTTGGAGCTTAGTTCGTGGTGTAATGGAAATGGACGCCATACGCCAGTTAAAAGCAACGCATACCAATGAAACAAGCTCTGTTCAGGTGGATAATGTTCGCCGTATGTTGTTGTCTATGGTGGAAGATTTCCGTTGTGTGGTCATCAAACTTTCAGAGCGTATTGCCCATTTACGAGAAGTGAAAGATGCCACAGAAGATGAGCGCGTACTGGCTGCAAAAGAGTGTTTTAATATTTATGCACCATTAGCCAACCGATTGGGTATTGGGCAATTAAAATGGGAATTAGAAGATTTCTGTTTCCGTTATCTTCATCCTGATGAATACAAAAAAATAGCCAGCTTGCTTCATGAGCGTCGTATCGATCGCGAACAGTATATTGATAATTTTGTCAGTACAGTACGCGGTTATATGAAAGAAGAGAATGTTGATGTAGATATTTATGGGCGTCCCAAACATATCTATAGTATCTGGCGCAAAATGAAGAAAAAGAACCTCGCATTTGATGAATTATTTGATGTGAGAGCGGTACGTATTGTCGTAGAACGTCTTCAAGATTGTTATGCCGCATTAGGGATTGTGCATACTCATTTCCGTCATTTACCTGATGAATTTGATGATTACGTCGCAAATCCAAAGCCAAATGGTTACCAATCTATTCATACCGTTGTTTTAGGGCCTGAAGGTAAAACGGTTGAAATTCAAATTCGTACTCGACAAATGCATGAAGATGCTGAATTGGGTGTGGCTGCGCACTGGAAATATAAAGAAGGTGCAACAGGCGCTGCGACGAAAGGTGGTACAGGTAGCTATGAAAACCGTATTGCATGGTTACGTAAACTGATTGCATGGCAAGAAGAGATGGCGGATTCTGGCGAAATGCTGGATGAAGTTCGTAGCCAAGTCTTTGATGACAGGGTTTATGTGTTTACGCCAAAAGGTGATGTGGTTGATTTACCTGCGGGTTCTACACCGCTTGATTTTGCATATCATATTCACAGTGATGTGGGGCACCGTTGTATTGGAGCAAAAATTGGCGGGCGTATTGTGCCATTTAGCTATCAATTACAGATGGGCGACCAAATTGAAGTTATTACGCAAAAACACCCAAATCCAAGTCGCGATTGGTTAAATCCTAACTTAGGTTATGTCACGACAAGCCGTGGACGTGCGAAAATTCACAATTGGTTCCGTAAGCAAGATCGCGATAAAAATATTCTTGCGGGGCGTCAGATCTTAGATAACGAATTGGCGCATATGGATATCAACATGAAAGAAGCAGAAAAACTGCTGATCGCACGTTATAACGTTCATAGTGTTGATGAAGTATTAGCAGGTATTGGTGTCGGTGATATTCGAATCAATCAGTTGGTAAACTTTATTCAAAGTCGATTGAATAAAGCCACAGCGGAAGATGAAGATAAAGAAGCACTGCGGACACTCGAAAACAAAACGCCAGCACCAAGAACCACAGGTTCGGGTGGAAGTATTGTTGTCGAAGGTGTGGGTAACTTAATGCACCATATTGCACGTTGTTGCCAGCCTATTCCGGGTGACAATATCGTCGGCTTTATTACTAAAGGTCGTGGTATTTCGATTCACCGTGCTGATTGTGAGCAACTTGCTGAATTACTTTCTCATGCACCAGAGCGTATTGTTGACGCGGTATGGGGAGAGAATTATTCCAGTGGTTATTCATTGGTAGTACGTGTTGTAGCGAATGATCGTAGTGGGTTATTACGCGATATAACGACAATTTTAGCGAATGAAAAAGTAAACGTACTGGGTGTGAGTAGCCGTAGTGATGTGAAGCAACAAATTGCGACAATCGATATGAATATTGAGATTTATAATCTCCAAGTATTAGGTCGTATATTGGCAAAACTTAATCAGTTGCCTGATGTGATAGAAGCGAAACGCTTTTCTCACTAAAATATTAAAATGATAAGATGCCGAGACAACTGTTCTCGGCATTTTTTTATCTAAAAATCAGAAAAACTTTATATTTGGTTGGCAATGAAATTGCTAGGATTTATTTAAAATAAATATGAATTTAAATAAATGGAAATTAGCAGATAAATATGAATATAACTAAACAATATTATATTAATAATATGTGTTGGGGATGGTTTATTGGTGCTTTATTTTTATACTCTTGTTTAGAGTATGAGTTAAAATATGAAAGTCTAATATTGTTAATTAGTATTGCTGGTATTGGATTATATCCATTGGCTAAATGGGGGATCGAATGTTTTTTTCTTCAATTTACTACCAGAGAATTTTGGAATCGAGGATTATTTTCAGATACAGCTGGTAAAGCTGGTGGTTTGGCTTTATATAGTTTCATGGTATTTTTATTATCTATACCAATTACAATAATTTTTATATTATTTTTGTTAGCTAAAAGGTTGTTTCTCTAAATAAACAACCTTTAATTTATTAATTAAATACCAATAAAATTATTAGCTTTTTCAATTAACTCATTATCAATCAATGCTCCAATACTCGCTATGATCAATCCATATCCTAATATACCTATAGGACCTCCTATAAGTACACTAAATGTAAATCCTGCTATAGATGTAGCCGCCATTCCTACGAATATAGTCTCTGCTTTAACAAAAAATGGACGCCAATTATCTGTTTCTGTTGCTTTTATTAACTCTATCGATAGATCTTTGACGTCAAGAGCTTTACTCACGAAAAACATACCTTTACTAAATTTCTTTAATTTTTGAGCTATATCATTGGTTTTGATTGATTCCAGTGCGGTCACAATAGCTTTACGATCTTTGGCATTAATCTTTTTATTGATATCCGTTTTGTATTTTTCGTAAGCCTTTAGCGCATCATCAACGTTACGGATAGTTTTTCCTCTGACTTGTTGTGCTAAAGACTCCGCTAATTTCCTTGCTTTATCACCATAAGCATTAAACACTTCTTTATAAAAATCAGCTGTAAACTTTATTGAATCATGCAACTGCTTAAAATCATCGTTTGTTTGTTCTTTTTTATTTGCTTGTTGAGCTAAAATATCAGCAATTTGGAAATTACGATGTGTAAACGTCATATTCTTGTGGAAATCTTGACATGTAGATTTAAAATCTTGTTCTCTGATATATTTTTTCATCTCAGGGAAGTTATTTATATTGTCTGCACCTTTATCTGCATATAAGGCATGTAAAGCTAATCGAACTGAGGGTAACCAGCGGGAATATTCCCCAAATTTTTCACCTATATTTTGTAACATAGGATCTGGATGAGGACTAAAATGAATATCAAAAAGAAAACCATTTATATGGTTCATTTTTTGGTAAAACATTCTACTTAGATTCAGATCTGCTTCAAATATATGACCTATATTTTCATTATTTAATGGAATGTTATTTTCTTCCATATTTAATAATAGCAATGGAGAACTCTCATTAAACTCGTTAGATCTATGTATTAAAGCACGGCCATAAGGTCGCATTATTAATGCTTTTTTTAATTCTAATTCAGTTTTCTGTTTTAAGTAAGATTTACATTCACTTTTAAATTGTGCGCAATTTTTTCTTCCACAAACAGGGCATTCTTGGTTTTTATTCTGTATAAAATTATTACAGATAATATTTGTAGCTTGATTAAACGAAAAGTTATTATTAAAAGCATACTCAGGAATATAAGAACTATGTGGTGTTACAGTTAATGAACTAAATTGAATTATATTTTCACTCATTTTATTAATCTTTTGATAAAAATGACGTATTTATATGGAGTTGAAAGGTGGATTTATATCGAGGAGTATATTTGTAAATAACAAATTCATGGTTCTATTTAAAATGTCATTATTCTTTCAAAAAAGTTATTTTTAAGATCTTGAGCTTAAAATGATAAGATGCCGAGACAACTGTTCTCGGCATTTTTTTATCTAAAAACGTGTTAGGTAGAATAAAGCTAACTCTTATTTCAAAGGCAATATGATGTCAGAAAATCGTGAAATCTTTCGTTTATTAGAAATTATGGCGCAGCTACGTGATCCTAATACTGGATGTGAATGGGATAAAGTGCAGACTTTTGACACTATCGCACCTTATACATTAGAAGAAACCTATGAAGTGTTAGATGCTATTGCTCGTAAAGATTTTTCTGATTTAAAAGAAGAGTTGGGTGATTTGCTTTATCAAGTTGTTTTTTATTCACGAATGGCACAAGAGCAAAATTTATTTGATTTTAATGATGTCTGCGAAGCCATTAGCAATAAATTAGAACGTCGCCATCCTCATATTTTTGCATCTGAAAGTGACAATAATTTAGCTACGGAAAAGCATCGTTGGGAAAAACTCAAAGCCCAAGAGCGTGAAGCCAAAGATCAATTTTCTCTGTTAGACGATATTCCGGCTGCTTTGCCTGCCTTAATGAAAGCAGAAAAAATTCAAAAGCGTTGTGCTTCAGTGGGTTTCGATTGGAATGAACTAGAGCCTGTTTTAGGTAAAGTTTATGAAGAAATTGATGAAGTGATGGCTGAAGTGAAAAAAGAGCCTCAAGATGCTTCTCGAATTGAAGATGAACTGGGTGATTTACTGTTTTCTGTGGTGAATTTATCGCGCCATTTAAAACAAAAACCAGAGCAAGCATTAAATCGAGCTTGTCGAAAATTCGAACAACGCTTTCGTTTTGTTGAAAAAATGCTCTCAGAAGAAGGTATAGGCATAGAAAATGCCTCATTGGAAGAGATGGAGATCTGTTGGCAGAAAGCAAAAAGACAGCAGGTTGAGTGAATTGTGACACGCAAATTAACGTCAACGTGACATAAAGTGCGATAAAAATAGTCTATAACATCTCGTTTTTTCAGCTATTTTTATAAAAATATTTAAAAAGCGAAATTATAAAAGGTAATTTCGTTTTTTTGTTTTTGGGTGATTTAAAATCTTGCAGTTACATTTTATTGCATTAAAAATGTGATTAACCTCAAAAAAATTAAAAGCATGATCATAAGCAAAAGATCTCGCCATAAACCTGCTACACTTAATATCGTGAAAAAAATAAAGCATCTCTTGTTTAAAAGTGATATCTTAGCTGAAAGGATTAAGCTAAAATGCTTGAGAAATATTTTCACGGGTTTAGTTAATTGAATTTTTACTGTTTTTTCGTGTTTAAACGGATAAGTGGCGTGATGAAAAAGAACTTTATACTACTAAGAATGTTTGTAGCGAAAATAAGGTTCGGGTATACTGTGTTCCCGTCCAGTTATATCCATCATCCTAATACACCTAAACTTTCAGGTTCAGCATGAAAACGAATTATATTTTTGTGACCGGCGGGGTCGTATCCTCTCTGGGTAAAGGCATTGCCGCAGCCTCTCTGGCGGCTATACTCGAAGCCCGTGGACTCAATGTCACCATGATGAAGTTGGATCCGTATATCAACGTCGATCCAGGTACTATGAGCCCAATTCAGCACGGGGAAGTCTTCGTCACTGACGATGGTGCTGAAACTGATCTCGACTTAGGACACTATGAGCGCTTTATTCGCACGAAAATGACTCGTCGTAATAACTTCACGACAGGTCGCGTATACTCTGAAGTATTACGCAAAGAGCGTCGTGGTGACTATCTTGGGGCTACAATTCAAGTTATTCCTCATATCACTAATGAAATCAAAGAACGTATCATCCGTGGCGGTGAAGGTCATGATGTCGTTTTAGTTGAAGTCGGCGGGACAGTTGGTGATATCGAATCTTTACCATTCTTAGAAGCGATTCGCCAAATGGCAGCAGAAGTGGGCCGTGAGCACACATTCTACCTGCATTTAACTTTGGTGCCTTATTTAGCCGCTTCTGGTGAAGTGAAAACCAAACCAACTCAGCATTCTGTAAAAGAGTTACTGTCGATCGGTATCCAGCCAGATGCGTTGATTTGCCGTTCAGACCGCGTTATTCCTGCAAACGAACGTGCCAAAATTGCACTGTTCTGTAATGTGCCAGAAAAAGCGGTTATTTCATTAAAAGACGTCGATTCTATTTATAAAATCCCTGCACTATTGAAATCACAGGGATTAGATGATTATATCTGTAAACGATTCAGCTTAGATTGCCCAGTTGCAAATCTTGCAGAGTGGGAACAAGTTATTTACGAAGAAGCTAATCCTGAAGGCGAAGTGACCATTGGTATGGTGGGTAAATATGTCGAATTACCAGACGCCTATAAATCAGTGATTGAAGCGTTAAAACATGGCGGTTTCAAAAGCCGTGTTGCAGTAAATATCAAATTGATTGATGCACAAGATGTTGAAACCCGTGGCGCTGATATGCTTAAAGGGTTAGATGCAATCTTAGTACCAGGCGGTTTTGGTGAACGTGGCGTTGAAGGCAAAATTATGGCCGCTCAATTTGCCCGTGAAAATAAAATCCCTTACTTGGGCATTTGCTTAGGTATGCAGGTTGCTATGATTGAGTTTGCTCGTAATGTTGCCAATATGGCAGATGCGAACTCCACTGAATTTGCACCAGATTGTAAATATCCAGTCATTGCGTTAATCACAGAATGGCGTGATGAAGACGGTAATGTCGAAGTGCGTTCAGAAGACAGTGATTTAGGTGGCACGATGCGCCTTGGTGCTCAGCCTTGCCATTTAAGTGGTGATAGCTTAGTACGTACTCTGTATGGCAAAAACACCATTACAGAACGCCATCGTCACCGTTATGAAGTGAATAATCTGCTATTAAAACGTATCGAAGATGCGGGTTTGCGTATCGCAGGTCGTTCAGTAGATAACAAGCTGGTGGAAATTATTGAAAATCCAAACCACCCTTGGTTTGTTGCTTGTCAGTTCCACCCAGAGTTTACCTCAACGCCGCGTGACGGCCATCCGTTATTTGCAGGCTTTGTGAAAGCAGCCTTTGATAACCAAAAAGGTCTGCTGAAATAGGATATATGAGAAGAGATAGGGTATCTCTTCTCGGAAATTTAACTTGTACAGAGGAAAACCGAATGTCCAAAATCGTTAAAGTACTTGGTCGTGAAATTATTGATTCTCGTGGCAACCCAACAGTTGAAGCAGAAGTTCACTTAGAAGGTGGTTTTGTTGGTATGGCGGCTGCTCCATCAGGCGCATCAACAGGTTCTCGCGAAGCTTTAGAATTACGTGATGGTGATAAATCACGTTTCTTAGGTAAAGGTGTTCTGAAAGCGGTTGCTGCTGTTAATGGTCCAATCGCTAAAGCGATCCTTGGCCAGGATGCAAAAGACCAAGCTAACATCGATAAAATCATGATCGATTTAGACGGTACTGAAAACAAATCAAACTTTGGTGCAAACGCAATCCTAGCGGTTTCTTTAGCAAACGCAAAAGCGGCTGCTGCTGCGAAAGGTATGCCTTTGTACGAGCACATTTCTGATCTGAACGGTACTCACGGTCAATATTCTATGCCTCTGCCAATGATGAACATCATCAACGGTGGTGAGCACGCAGATAACAACGTTGATATCCAAGAATTCATGATCCAACCAGTTGGCGCGCCTTCTCTGAAAGAAGCAGTGCGTATGGGTTCAGAAATCTTCCATCACTTAGCAAAAGTGCTGAAAGCAAAAGGTATGAACACTGCAGTTGGTGACGAAGGTGGTTATGCACCAAACTTAGAATCTAACGCTGCTGCATTAGCTGCTATCAAAGAAGCAGTTGAGAAAGCAGGTTACGTTTTAGGTAAAGACGTTACTCTGGCTATGGACTGTGCAGCTTCTGAGTTCTACAACAATGAAACTGGTAACTACGAACTGAAAGGCGAAGGTAAAACCTTCACTTCACAAGAGTTCACTCATTACTTAGAAGAACTGACTAAACAATACCCAATCGTTTCTATCGAAGATGGTTTAAACGAATCTGACTGGGATGGTTTCGCATACCAAACTAAAGTTCTTGGTGACAAAATCCAACTGGTTGGTGACGACCTGTTTGTAACTAACACTAAGATCCTGAAAGAAGGTATCGATAAAGGCATCGCTAACTCAATTCTGATCAAATTCAACCAAATCGGTTCACTGACAGAAACTTTAGCAGCAATCAAAATGGCGAAAGATGCTGGCTACACAGCAGTTATCTCTCACCGTTCTGGTGAAACTGAAGATGCAACTATCGCTGACTTAGCAGTGGGTACAGCAGCAGGCCAAATCAAAACGGGTTCAATGAGCCGTTCTGACCGTGTTGCTAAATACAACCAACTGATCCGTATCGAAGAAGCATTAGGTAATAAAGCGCCTTTCAACGGTCTGAAAGAAGTTAAAGGCCAAGCATAATCGCTTATTTGATTAGAAAATCTAATTGATTCTAAATGGGTAAACCTGATGTTTACCCATTTTTTTTGCTTAAATATAAAAAAAATAAAATTACCGCTGCCTTTAAACGATCAAAAAGTGTGATGCATAAGAGATAATAGTGTTCAATTATTACTCTTTTATTAATAAATTGGTTAATTCTCGTGGATGAGATCCCAATTATCGCTTTTGCGCATTTTCAATGGTGCGAAATGTTTTTATATTTCACATATAACCTATTTCGTTAACAATTCAAGCTTAGTGAACCTAATGTTCACATCAGTTAATGTGGAGTATTATCATGGACGCGTCCAATTTAGCCCCATCGGCAAAATCAAGCCCGATAAATAAGAGAGGGTTAATTATTCTAGCAATAGATGTTGTTTTGCTACTGCTATTGTTAGAGTTTTTACCTTATGATCCAAAGGCTAATGCTGGCCTAGCATTAATGGTATTTGTAGGGGTACTATGGCTAACGGAAGCTATTCATGTAACGATCACGGCATTATTCATTCCTATTTTAGCCGTTGTACTTGGGCTAATGAATACCAATGAGTCATTAAAATCATTTGCTAACCCTATCATTTTCTTGTTCTTTGGTGGATTTGCTTTAGCGACAGCACTTCATATTCAAGGGTTAGATCGCTTAATTGCTAACCGCTTACTAATGATTGCAAAAGGCAAACTTTCAGTCGCGGTATTACTGTTATTTGGCGTTACTGCATTACTCTCCATGTGGATCAGTAACACTGCAACAGCAGCAATGATGCTCCCTTTAGTATTAGGCATTTTATCTAACTTAGATATTCGTTCAGAGCGTAATACGTTTGTATTCGTATTATTAGGTGTTGCTTATAGTGCCAGTATTGGTGGTTTAGGTACGTTGGTTGGTAGCCCACCAAATGCGATTGCCGCAGCTCAACTGAACTTAGATTTTATTACATGGATGAAGTACGGTATTCCAATCATGTTGGTGCTATTGCCTATCATGTTTATTGTGATGTACCTGATGCTACGTCCTAACTTAAAACACAAATTTGACTTAAAACTAGAAGTGTTAGAGTGGAATAACAAGCGTGTTATCACCATGATTATCTTCTTAGTTACTGTATTTTGCTGGATCTTCAGCTCTTTCATCAGCAGTGCTTTTGGTGGTGTAAAAGATTTAGATACAGTTATTGCTGTGAGCGCGGCCATTGTTATTGGTGTAACTGGTGTCGCAAGTTGGAGCCAAATACAAGAAAACACAGAGTGGGGCGTATTAATGCTGTTTGGTGGTGGTTTAACGCTGAGCGCAATTTTACAGTCTTCTGGTGCAAGTTTGGTTATGGCTGACTTTATGAAAGATACTTTCGGTAATAGCCATTGGTTTGTGATTATTCTTGCCGTGACCACCTTTATCATCGTATTAACTGAATTTACCAGTAACACAGCAAGTGCCGCATTGTTAGTGCCAATCTTTGCAACAGTAGCACAAGCATTAGGCATGCCTGTAATGGCGTTAACAATGATTATCGGTATCGGTGCATCTTGTGCATTTATGTTGCCTGTTGCAACCCCTCCAAATGCGATTGTCTTTGGTTCAGGTTACATTAAACAAACTGAAATGGTACGTGTTGGTGGTGTACTGAATTTAGTGTGTATCTTTGTGATCTCTCTGTTTGCTTGGTTCTTCTGGCTATAAGTGAATACGCTGAATTAATCAGGTAGAGTTAAAAAAACAAGGCGCTTGATAGTCAATATCAGGCGCTTTTTTATTGGTAATAAAAAAGCCATCGACATTTATCACCTGTAAGGTATCAAACATATCGATGGCTTTTAAAGAAGCATAAAACAGAGACGATATTAACTATTTAGTATAAAGCGTGAGTTGTGTACCCGGTTTTAACATCTTAATGTCGGCATTCCAGCTCATTAATAATTTAAGATTAATGCCGTGACGGCGGGCAATACTGTAATAAGAGTCACCTTGGCGTACTTTATAGTAGCTTGGTGAAGGTTTTGTTGGTTTCGTTGTCGTGGTATTACTGACACTACCTGCATTATGAATTTTTAATGTTTGACCAACCAGTAATGTGCTCTTTGCATTCAATCCATTAATACGCTGTAAGTCTTTTACACTCATATTGTAGCGACGAGCAATAGCGTAAAACGAATCCCCTGAACGAACCTTATAAACGCCTTCTTGCTTAATAGATTGATTCGTTTTGGCAACAGCCAAGCGAATAGTTTCTAATACAGCTTCATCTTCAAAAGCGTTACGGAATTGGTCAAGCTTATTGCGAGGCAACATAATGACATGAGGGCCATTCGGTGCGGTTATTCCACGCTTATAGCCGGGGTTATAATCTTTTACTGTATTAATAGGTAGCTGACTTAATTCAGCGACTTTATTTAACGTGATTTGCTCGCCGACATCAAATGAGGCTAACGCTTTATCTCGGTAGTTACTTTTTGGAAAAGTAATGGTTTCTTCGTTTTCACGAATAACTTTGCTCAATGCTAGAATTTTAGGAACATAATTCATGGTTTCTTTGGGTAAAGAAAGCGACCAATAGTCTGTTGGTAAGTTCTTACTTTCATTTGCCTTTATTGCTTGCATAACACGGCCTTCACCTGCGTTATAAGCAGCAAGGGCAAGTGCCCAATTACTATCAAACATCACATAAAGGCGCTCAAGTAAATCAAGGGCAGCTTTAGTTGATGCCATAACATCACGACGACCGTCATACCATTGGTTTTGTGCCAAACCATAGTAATTACCGGTTATCGGTACAAATTGCCATAGACCTGCGGCATTTGCAGAAGAGGTAACATGGGGATTAAACGCACTTTCAACGACAGGAACAAGTGCAAGTTCCATCGGTAATTCACGTTTTTCAATTTCATCAATAATCGAATACATATAAGGTTCAGCACGAGAAGCAACACTCTGTATATGTTTGGGATTATTTAAAAAATATAATTCTTGCTGCGAGATCCTTTCATTTTCAGGGAGGTCCATTTTCAATTCACTTACCACATAACCCCATAAATTGGTTTTTACATCATATTGAGGTTGGTGAGAAGTTGAAGTCCCTTTCGTTGATGTTGGTGTGATCGCAGACAAATTAGGTTTAATGTTCTCCGATTGCTGGCAACCCGCCAAGAGCAATATGGAGAACAAAATCGCTTTTGTCTTCATAATAGAAAAATTCATCCTGTGTGTTTTTTGAACCAAATGATACTTAGTGTGCCAAAATAAAACAACCAATAGAAATTAAAAGTTGTCTTTTAATTCTCTTAATTTTGTAAATGTCTTAATTGGCGCGTAAGTATTAGTGGTTATACCTAAAATCCTTTGTAAATCAATATCGTCAGATTTCAAAAAAAGATTAATATTCTTTTCGTTTTTTAGTGTTATTGGCACTGTAGGTTGCAAATTTTTACGCATTTCACTAACTTGGGCTAAATAATCGGTAATAAGTGCATTTTCTGGCATGATATGATGTGCAAAGGTCATGTTTGATAGGGTGTATTCATGAGCACAACAAATTAATGTGTTATCAGGTAAAGCACTCAATCTTTGTAATGAACTAAACATTTGTTGTGCGGTACCTTCGAATAAACGACCACAACCACCAGAAAAAAGTGTATCGCCACAAAATAAATATGGTTCACAATAATAAGCAACATGACCTAATGTATGACCCGGTGTGCCAATCACATTAAAAGTGAAAGAGCCAACAATAATACGCTCCTGATTATGAATAATATTTTCGGCACCTTTATTTTGTGTTTCTTGTGGGCCAAAAACGTCAATGTTAGGATATTTTTTTACAAGTTCAGCAACTCCACCAACATGATCATCATGATGGTGGGTTAATAAAATCGCGATAGGTATTAGTGAGCGTTGAGAGAGCATTTCAATAACGGGTTCAGCTTGTGAAGGATCCACAATCACACATTCACTATTTTCATTACTTAATAGCCAAATGTAGTTATCGGATAAAGCAGGAATTCTGATAAGCTCCATATAAGTTACCTTACTTATAAAATATAAAGGGTTAAACGATGAAAGCAGCGCGTTCAGTAAAACCAATTACAATGCCAGATTCTTGGCGTGATATTCCTTGGGGGGAATATTATCGCATGGCGATTGAATTGCGTTTACAAAACTGGTGGCCGAAAATGTATGGCTTTCATTTGTTAAAACTCGGTCAACTCAGTGCCGAGTTGGATACAAAATTAAGTATCGTTTCACATCAAGTCAATGTGACATCAAATGCAATAAATGCGGATGTTATCGCGTCTTTAGATTATCTACCCTTTGAAAATAAATCGGTTGATGTTTGCCTTATGGCTCATGTACTTGATTATAGTGCAGATCCTCATTGGCTATTAAGAGAAGCTGATCGCGTTTTAATTGATGATGGCTGGATAGTATTAACGAGCTTTAATCCTATTAGTTTATTAGGACTGGGTAAATGCACGCCTGTTTTACGACAAAAACAGCCTTATTCTAGTCGTATGTTTTCACTTCGACGCCAAATTGATTGGCTTAGTGTGCTAAATTACGAAGTGATGACACAACAGAATTTCCAGATTATGCCATGTTCAAGACCAATAAAACGTGATGGTAGCCGCTATCACACCGGTGGCTGTTTAAATTTAATTATTGCTCGTAAAAGAACGCTTCCTTTAACACCCACTGCATTGAAATTTGCATTGCCACGCATGAGTGTAAAAGGTCGAGTATTAGGTGCTACACGCAATCACTCAGAGCCATAAAATATGATTCATTGTGTTTTATCTTTTTGGCTTTCAATATAGCCAGTATCTTCTTGTGTAGGTGATTGAGCTGCCGTTTTTGCTAATTCATCACAACGTTCATTTTCATCATGACCTGCATGGCCTTTTACCCAATGCCATTCAATTTCATGACGAGTAATAGCACTATCTAAGCGTTTCCATAAATCGACATTAAGCACAGGGCTTTTGTCTGCTTTGCGCCATTGGCGCTTTTTCCAGCTATGGATCCACTGTGTGATACCTTGTCTGACATATTGGCTATCGGTTGTCAGTGTAATTTTACAAGGGAATTTTAATGTTTCTAATGCTACGATAGCGGCAAGAAGTTCCATTCGGTTATTGGTGGTCATAAAAAAACCTTCACTTAGGGTTTTTTCATGTTGTTGATAGCGTAAAATAGCGCCATAACCACCAGGGCCTGGGTTGCCTAAGCATGAACCATCGGTGAATATTTCTACCTGCTTGTGCATAAAGGCGACTTATCCTTTTTGATTAATACGAAAAACTAACCCTAAGTCTGACATAAAAACGAATTATGAGCACTCCAATCACACGACAAATTGTACTTGATACCGAAACCACCGGTATGAATAAGCTGGGCGTTCATTATGAAGGTCATAATATCATTGAAATTGGTGCCGTAGAGGTTATCAATCGTCGACTAACAGGGCGAAATTTCCATGTTTATATTAAGCCTGAAAGATTAGTTGATCCTGAAGCGTTTGAAGTTCACGGTATTAGTGATGAATTTTTAGAGGATTGTCCTTCTTTTGCAGATATTGCTGATGAATTTTTAGAATATATTCGTGGCGCAGAGCTGATTATTCATAACGCATCGTTCGATATCGGCTTTATGGATTATGAGTTTAGAAAGCTTAATCGTGATATTCCGCCTACTGAAACGTTCTGCCAAATTACCGATAGCCTTGCAATGGCAAGGGCATTATTCCCTGGTAAACGAAATAATCTTGATGCCTTATGTGATAGATACTTAATAGATAACTCTAAACGTACTCTTCACGGCGCGTTATTGGATGCTGAAATACTTTCTGATGTTTACTTGGCTATGACCGGTGGACAAACAGCATTGGCATTTTCAATGGAAGGCGAATCAAGTAACGAGCAAGAGCAAAATGATATTCAGCGTATCGAGCGCCCAGTTTCAGGATTAAGAGTAATAAGAGCAACCGCAGATGAACTTGCTGAGCATGAGTCTCGATTAGCGGTAGTTCAGTTGGTTAGAATACCTGCCTGTCACGCAGGGGGTCGCGGGTTCGAGTCCCGTCCGTTCCGCCAACATTCCAAACCCCAGCATTTATGCTGGGGTTTTTGCGTTTATAGCCTATTCAAACTGTTCCTTTTATCAAACTAAACCACTTTGCTTACCTGTCTTGATCATGCTATTTCTTATCTTTATTTATAAGGATGGTTTGCTATTGATAAAAGATATTAAATCATACTATTAGGTATATTTAGGATTCATTTATGAAGCAGGAATTTCATTTACGTTTAAATATTCTATCCAAAGAACTCGATAACTTTTATTATCAAGAATTCGAAACTGAACAAGCCGAATACAGTAAAAATAAAGAGATAAAACAAGCGATTGTCCAGTTCATCCTCGAAATGAAAGAACAAGGTGAGGAAAATTTAATTGATAAGGCATTAGATCTTATATTTCACCATATAGGGAGTCATATTGATTGCGAAATTCTAGATGAAATTATGCTCCCTGTTATTGAACAAAATATTATCACACCAGAATTGATTGATAAAAATCTGAGAGAGAATTCACCTATGGGACGTTGGTTTTAATCCAAAGGGAAATAATGAACAAAGATGAGCTTTTTTAACGAAATCCAACAAAAAATCGGTATTACACCTTTCTTTTCTAATATAGGAAAAGGACGCTTTGATAATAAAAAAATTATCTATTTTCAAAGTATTCAAGCTTGTTTTGAATCGTCTTTAAATGTCGAATGGTTACCAACTTCTCCTACTCAAAATGATCCTTTCTATATAAAACAAGAATATCCTAAAGATTTGGTTGAGATGCGATTACTTGTTAATAAAGCAGTGATAGAGAGTCTAAAAGCGTTTCCAGTACTAGATAGCCAATTTCAGTACGATGCACATAACTTTAAAATTGCAGCGAGAAATGCGATATGTTACGCATTTAGGCAGTATCTTACTGAAAAATATTTCAATTATGGTGATAACTGGGAGAATATCATTCAGATTTACTACCAAGGCCATTTTCCGATAGGTTTTTATAAAAAGAAATTAGTGGTGATTTAATCTTCAGTTGCTTAAAAAGAGTTTAGAGTTAGAGGGGTTAAATAGAATTAAATGCGTTTTGCTTTTTATTGTTGATATTAAAAAGTAACATTTACGTTACGATAATTTTTCCTTTTTGCTATATATGATGTAAATAAGATTTTTATTACTGAATCAGTCAATTATCTGCTTTTTATCTTTTTAAAATTTGTATAATTCTACTTCCTGATAACAAGTCCAGTCAGTTATTAGGCTATAATTAACACAAATACGGTATTTATTTGATTTGATGGATAATTCAGCAATGAAATTTTATCTTGATTAGTCATATCAAGCTAGGGTTTAATAGCACGCTTCTCAATTGCGCAAATTATTGTCTCTTTTGCTTTTTGTTGCGCAACAATGCGGTGGTGTAATGTTATTTTCCGCTTTGATTATAAAAAATGCTGTGCAAATCAAAGAATTATTGCTTTATGCTAATTACGATAGCCACCTTTGTGGATTTTTTATATTGCGGTTTTTTGCCCGCATTGAGAGAATCAGCTATCTAGATGCTTTTTATCCGACTTGGAGTAGAAAATGACCACTCGTAAAACCCTTGCTAATGCGATCCGTTTTTTAAGTATGGATGCTGTGCAAAAAGCGAAATCAGGACACCCTGGCGCCCCTATGGGTATGGCTGATATTGCAGAAGTATTATGGCGTGATTTTTTAAATCATAACCCAACTAACCCTAACTGGGCTGATCGTGACCGCTTCGTTTTATCTAATGGTCATGCTTCAATGCTGATTTACAGCTTACTGCACCTGTCTGGTTATGAAGTTTCTTTAGATGATCTGAAAAACTTCCGTCAATTGCATTCTAAAACACCAGGTCACCCAGAATATGGTTATACCCCAGGTGTTGAAACAACAACGGGTCCTTTAGGTCAAGGTATTGCAAACGCAGTGGGTTTTGCTATTGCAGAACGTACATTAGCGGCTCAATTTAACCGTCCTGGTCATGACATTGTTGACCATTACACCTACGCCTTTATGGGTGATGGTTGTATGATGGAAGGTATCTCCCACGAAGCGTGTTCTTTAGCGGGAACATTACAATTAGGTAAACTGATTGCATTCTATGATGACAATGGCATCTCTATTGATGGTCAAGTGCACGGTTGGTTTACTGATAACACAGCAGAACGTTTCGACGCTTATGGCTGGCATGTAATCAGTGGTATTGATGGCCACGATGCAGCAAGCATTAAAGCAGCTGTTGAAGCAGCAAAACAAATCACTGACAAACCTTCACTGCTGATTTGTAAAACCACTATCGGTTTTGGTTCTCCTCATAAAGCAGGTACTGCTGATTCTCACGGTTCCCCATTAGGTGATGCAGAAATCGCTGAAACACGTAAAGCGTTAGGCTGGGAATACGGCGCATTCGAAATTCCACAAGAAATTTATAAAGAGTGGGATGCTAAAGAAGCGGGTAAAGCAAAAGAAGCTGCATGGGATGCTAAATTTGCTGCATACGCAGCACAATTCCCTGAATTAGCGGCTGAATTCAAACGCCGTGTTTCTGGTGAATTACCAGCAAACTGGGAAAAAGATTCCAAAGCATTTATTGAAAATCTGCAACAAAACCCTTCAAGCATTGCAAGCCGTAAAGCGTCTCAAAATGCATTAGAAGCATTCGGTAAAGTATTACCAGAATTCATGGGCGGTTCTGCGGACTTAGCACCAAGTAACCTGACTATGTGGTCTGGTTCTAAAGCGCTGAACGAAGACAAAGCGGGTAACTACATCCATTACGGTGTACGTGAATTCGGTATGTCTGCAATCATGAACGGTATTGCACTACATGGCGGTTTTGTTCCTTACGGTGCTACCTTCCTGATGTTTATGGAATATGCACGTAATGCTGTACGTATGGCTGCACTGATGAAGATCCGCAGTATCTTTGTTTATACTCATGACTCTATCGGTCTGGGTGAAGATGGTCCAACTCACCAACCTGTTGAGCAAATGGCAAGCCTGCGTGTAACTCCAAACGTGAGCACATGGCGTCCATGTGACCAAGTTGAATCAGCTGTTGCATGGAAATATGCAATTGATCGTAAAGATGGCCCAACAGCTCTGATCTTCTCTCGTCAAAACCTTGCACAACAACCACGTACTCCAGAGCAACTGGCAAATATCGAGAAGGGTGGTTACATACTGAAAGATTGCGCGGGTACTCCAGAATTAATCTTTATTGCCACAGGTTCTGAAGTTGAATTAGCGGTTAGCGCTTATGAACAACTGACAGCTGAAGGTCGTAAAGTACGTGTTGTTTCTATGCCAGCAACAGATGCATTTGATAAACAAGATGCAGATTACCGTGAAGCAGTATTACCAGCATCAGTGAAAGCGCGTGTTGCTATCGAAGCAGGTATTGCTGATTACTGGTTCAAGTATGTTGGTTTAGATGGCGCGATTGTAGGTATGCATAGCTTCGGTGAATCTGCACCTGCAAATGAGTTATTTGAAGAGTTTGGTTTTACTGTTGAAAATGTGGTTACACAGGCAAAATCTTTACTTAAATAATCAATAAATGTTAACAAGAGCACATTTTTGGGAAGAATTTCTCAGATGTGCTCTTTTTTTATCCTTCCATCTTTGTTTACTATTGCGATCTTCTCTCATTTCTCGTAATCTGATTATCAGTAAGCTGAACCGTTTCAGTTAATCCTAAAATGTCGGTGACTGCACAATTTCTAGATTTACTTGATTTATCGTTGTTGATTAGTATCTTGCTCTATTATTCTAAGCGGTTGCAAATCACTAGTTATCAAGGAAGTCACATGACAATCAGAGTCGCTATTAACGGTTTTGGTCGTATAGGGCGTAATGTGTTAAGAGCGCTTTATGAATCAGGTAAACGAGCTGAAATAACAGTTGTTGCAATAAATGAATTGGCTGATGCACAAGGTATTGGGCATCTTCTCAAGTATGACTCCAGCCACGGACGTTTTGCTTGGGATGTACGAATTAATAACGATTTATTGCAAGTGGGTGATGATACTATTCGTTTATTTCATCACGCTGATATTACTGATTTACCTTGGGGTGAACTTGGTATTGATGTCGTACTTGATTGTAGTGGTGCTTACGGCTCACGAGCTGATGGCGAAGCGCATATTGCACAAGGCGCAAAGAAAGTACTTTTTTCTCATCCCGGTACAACGGATTTAGATGCAACTGTCGTTTTTGGTGTGAATCAACACGAACTTAAAAAAGAGCACCGAATTGTTTCAAACGCATCTTGTACAACAAATTGCATTATTCCCATCATTAAAATGATGGATGACGCGTTTAATATAGAGTCAGGAACAGTAACCACAATCCATGCAGCCATGAACGATCAACCTGTGATTGATGCATACCATAAGGATTTACGCCGTACTCGAGCAGCAGGACAATCTATTATTCCTGTTGATACGAAATTGGCGGCAGGAATTACTCGAATTTTCCCGAAATTTAAGGATCATTTTGAGGCAATTTCTGTACGAGTTCCTACAATTAATGTGACGGCAATTGATTTAAGTGTCACTGTAAAAACTGCTGTAAATGTGTTAGATGTCAATCGGTTAATTCAAAAATCAGCAACTGGCGCATTTCGTGGTATAGTGGATTACACAGAATTGCCATTAGTCTCAACTGATTTTAACCACGACCCTCATAGTGCAATCGTTGATGGCACACAAACAAGAGTCAGTGGGCAACACCTGATCAAGACTTTAGTCTGGTGTGATAATGAATGGGGCTTTGCTAACAGAATGCTTGATACAACGTTAGCAATGGCTGCAACTGGTTTTAAATAATCATGTTTTAATGACGGTGTCGCGTAATAATACAAGGCACTGAACAGAAGATTACTAAATTTTAGAGAATCAATGAGAGGATTCATCATGTCTGTAATTAAGATGACCGATTTAGACCTAGCGGGTAAACGAGTTCTTATCCGTGCTGACCTGAACGTTCCAGTTAAAGATGGTAAAGTGACTTCAGATGCGCGTATCCGTGCTTCTTTACCAACAATTGAAGCCGCGTTAAAACAAGGCGCTAAAGTGATGGTAACTTCTCACTTAGGTCGTCCTACTGAAGGTGAGTACAACGAAGAGTTCTCTTTAAAACCAGTTGTTGACTATCTGAAAGATAAATTAACTGCACCAGTTAGCCTTGCTAAAGACTATTTAAATGGTGTTGAAGTCAATGCAGGTGAATTAGTTGTTCTTGAAAACGTTCGTTTTAACAAAGGCGAAAAGAAAGACGACGAAACTCTGTCTAAGCAATACGCTGCATTATGTGATGTTTTCGTCATGGATGCATTTGGTACCGCTCACCGTGCTCAAGCATCAACTCATGGTGTTGCTAAATTTGCACAAGTTGCTTGTGCGGGCCCTCTGTTATCAGCAGAGCTTGAAGCATTAGGTAAAGCATTAGATAAACCTGCTCGCCCAATGGTTGCGATTGTTGGTGGTTCTAAAGTTTCAACTAAACTGACTGTATTAGATTCTTTATCAAAAATTGCTGACCAATTAATCGTTGGTGGTGGTATCGCAAATACCTTTATCGCAGCAGAAGGCCATCCAGTAGGTCGTTCTTTATATGAAGCAGACCTTGTTGATGATGCTAAAAAACTGATGGAAAAATGTGATATTCCAGTACCAAGTGATGTTCGTGTTGCAACTGAGTTCTCTGAAACTGCAGAAGCTGTTTTAAAATCAGCAAGTGACATCAAAGATGATGAACAAGTGCTGGATATCGGTGATGTGACAGCAGAACGTTTAGCAGAGATCCTGAAAAACGCGAAAACTATCCTGTGGAATGGTCCAGTCGGTGTGTTTGAATTCCCTAACTTCCGCAAAGGTACAGAAATCATCGCTAATGCAATCGCAGATAGTGAAGCATTCTCTATCGCAGGTGGTGGTGATACGCTGGCTGCTATTGATTTATTTGATATCGCAGACAAAATCTCTTACATTTCAACCGGTGGTGGTGCTTTCTTAGAATTCGTTGAAGGTAAAAAACTTCCTGCTGTTGCAATGTTAGAAGAACGCGCTAAACAGTAATTAAGTCAGCTCATACAGGTAGAAAGTTATTTTCTACCTGTTCCAAATATAGGATCTTATTACATGTCTAAAGTTTTTGATTTCGTGAAACCGGGTGTCATCACTGGTGATGATGTACAAAAAGTATTTGCGGTAGCAAAAGAAAATAAATTTGCTCTGCCTGCGGTTAACTGTGTAGGTACTGACTCAATCAATGCTGTGTTAGAAGCTGCTGCGAAAGTTCGTTCTCCTGTTATTGTACAGTTCTCTAACGGTGGTGCTGCATTTATCGCAGGTAAAGGTCTTAAATCTGATGTACCACAGCAAGCTGCTATTTTAGGCGCAATTTCAGGTGCTCACCATGTGCACCAAATGGCTGAATATTACGGTGTTCCTGTTATTCTGCATACTGACCACTGTGCGAAAAAATTATTACCATGGATTGATGGTCTGTTAGATGCTGGTGAAAAACACTATGCTAAAACAGGCAAACCACTGTTCTCTTCTCACATGATTGACTTATCTGAAGAATCATTAGAAGAAAACATCGAAATCTGTGCTAAATATTTAGCGCGTATGGCTAAAATCGATATGACTTTAGAAATCGAATTAGGCTGTACGGGTGGTGAAGAAGACGGTGTTGATAACACGGGTATGGACAGCTCTGCGCTTTATACTCAACCAGAAGATGTTGCTTACGCATACGAAAAACTGAGTGCGGTAAGCCCTCGTTTCACTATCGCGGCATCTTTCGGTAACGTTCACGGTGTTTATAAACCAGGTAACGTTCAGTTAACGCCAAAAATTCTACGTAACTCACAAGACTACGTATCAGAGAAATTCAACTTACCACACAATAGCTTAGATTTCGTTTTCCACGGCGGCTCCGGTTCTTCAGCAGAAGAAATCAAAGAAGCTGTTGGCTATGGTGTTATCAAAATGAATATCGATACAGATACTCAGTGGGCAACTTGGGATGGTATCTTACAGTTCTACAAAAAGAACGAAGGCTATCTGCAAGGTCAGTTAGGTAACCCAGAAGGTGCTGATAAACCTAACAAGAAATACTACGACCCACGTAACTGGTTACGTCAAGCACAAGCATCAATGGTTGTTCGTTTAGAACAAGCCTTTAAAGAACTGAATTCAGTTGATGTTCTGTAATTGAATCATTCTTAATGATTAAACTAAACCCGCTTATTTAGCGGGTTTTTTTATGGCTAGCCAAAAGAGAATAATCTTCTTAGCCCAAAATAAAAGCGCCTATAAATAGGCGCTTAATATTCAATTAGATATTGATTGAAAGATTAGCCAGCGACTTTAACGTCTTTGCTTTCTTCTTTCATCATGCGGTTCAGTAAAGGTACTGTTGCCCACATCACTAAACCAACAATTAAGGTCACAATACCAATTTTACCAAATACATCAGTGTAAATAGGTAATGTTTGTAGTGGATCAGTAATACCTTCTGGTGCTGCTGTGAAAGTCGCTACATAACCCCCTAACAGATAAGCCGTGGCTTGTGTTAAGAACCACATACCTAAAATAAAGCCCATCATGTATTGCGGTACGAATGCTGCAACCATTGCTAAACCTAACGCACTGATCATCAGTTCACCTAAGCTCTGGAATAAGTAAACCAGAACGATAAACCAAGGCGATGTTAAGCCTTGAGCATCGGCAAACCACATACCTGATGCTGCCGCTGTAAGGAATCCTAATGAGCACAGAAGCATACCCGCAGTAAACTTCGCTGGCATTGAGAAGTCTTTACCTTTCGCGCCAAAATGGCTGTAAGCGATAGCAAGGATTGGGCTAGCAATAATGATCCAGAATGGGTTTAGTGCTTGGAAGCTTACAGGGTTAATATCAAAGCCTAAAAGCGTGTGATGAACATTATGAATAGCAAAGAAGTTCAGTGAAGTTGGCATCTGAGCATACAGAATGTAGAAAACAACAGCTTCTAACATCAGAACAAATGCAACATACATTTTATTACGAGCAACTCTGTCTTTTTGTTTAAATGCTTCACGGAAATAAATGAAGACAACAATAATAGACAAGCTAACTAAGACAATATTTGCAATCATCACGTTGTGCAATAACCATGCACAAACAAATACCATCGCAATTGAGCCAGCAATAACTAATAACAGTTTGCTAAAGTTCATCGGTAAATGGTCTGGTTCAGAACCAATATTGGCAACCATTTTACGACAGAAGAAATAAACTAATAACGCCATGATCAAGCCAATACCACAGATATTATAAGTCAGTGCATATCCGTAACGTTCAGCAAGTACTGGGGCGATAGATAAAGAAATTAATGAGCCGATATTGATCGACATATAAAATAGCGTAAATGCGCCATCAAGACGTGGATCTTTAGGTGGATAGCATTTCGCTAATAAACTTGCAGGATTGGCTTTAAATAAACCATTACCTACTGCGATAGTTCCCAATGCGTAGAAAATTAAATTAGGATACATAATTGACATACCAGTCATGAAATAACCGATAGCCAAAACAATAGCACCTAAAACAATGGTTCGTTTTGTTCCTAATAAGTGGTCACCAACATAACCACCAATAGAAATAAGCCCATAAACCAGTGCAGAGAATGCACCAAAAGTAATGAAAGCCTGTTCTTGAGAGAAACCGAGTTTACTAACAAAATAAACGGCAAGAATACCTTGTACGCCGTAGTAACCAAAACGTTCCCATAATTCTACAAAGAAAATCATAAAGAATGGTTTAGGCTGTTGTAATAAACCGACTTGAGCGGGTTTATCCATATCTGTAATGCCCCTAATTATTATTTATTTTCAACAACGATGTTATTTACTCACATTCACGAGGAATGTTACACGACGGTAACATTATCTGTCGCATTTAGAGTGATGTTTGCAAATTTAAGAAGGTAATCAGCAAGTCGAGTAGACTAATATATTGATGGAATGACTTCTCAAAGGTTGATCACACTGTGGGTAAGATTAATACCAGATTGAAAAAAATATTCATTAGTTTATTTTAAAATAAAGTCATTTAATTGCTCTTTGGTATAAAATATAACCAAGAAGATTATTGTTTGTTTATATTTTAATCTGAGTAAATTAAATAAAGATACAGGATAAAAGTAGAGAGAAAATATTTTTGATTATGTGACTGATTGATTCTAGAAAGAAATTTTTTATTATAATTAAAAAATATTCTTTTATAACAAACAGATGTTAATAAGTATTTAATAAATATCTAAAGGCTAGTTAATGCCACTTCGTTAAATAAGTATTCATTTAATATAAATAAATATTTAATTTTATGATGTGATTATAATCAATAAAAAACGCCCTTATTAAAAGTGCGTTTTTATCTTGAGGTAAAATAGGTGAAATTTAAACAGGGATTGGTACTTGTTCATTTTTAACAGAATGGAAACGACGCTTGAAATAAATAAGCCCATCACCATCTTCACGCACCGAAATATTCTTAATTTCGGTCATATAAACAAAATGTGTACCAACTTGGCGTACATCATAAATATCACCTTCTAGGCAGGCAAGCGCATTTGTTAATACGGGTTGTTGTAATTGTCCGTTTTGCCATCCTGGTTGGGTAAAGCGCTCAGCCATCGCGAGCCCTGTCATTCCGGCGAAATGACATGCCATTTCTTCTTGCTCATGATTCAATATATTGATGCTCAATTTCCCATTTTCTTGAAAAATAGAGTTCATCTGACTTTTACTGTTGATGCAGACCATCACGGTAGGCGGGTTATCAGTAACAGAACATACCGCTGTTGCTGTTAAGCCACAACATCCCGCATCGCCATTTGTTGCCACGATATTGACCGCAGCACCTAAGCTTGCCATTGCATCCCGAAAAAGTGGGTTAGCCTGTTTTTCCTCAGACATTATTTACTCCTACTGCCAGACTTCTCGTCTGTGGGCGTCTTCACTTAAAATAATTATTAGTTAGATAACTAAAAAATCATCTAACTACTCCGCTAACAAAGTTGTAATGTTATTGCCGGTTTCTTTGTTGCGTTGTTTTAAAGCCGTAACGCTACCGCGCATGAACAAAGATAGCAATCTTTCTTTGTTACAACTCGTTAACTTTATCTCAAAAAACGGTGAGACAACCTTATCGCTAAGCGCCATTATTCCTAATATAGAGGTAGGATAATAGGCAAATTAGGCTACTTTTTTTGATTGGTAAACAGATAACACAAATTGCCAATTCATAAAAATTGCGTATAGCTCAAGATGTTGCGGAAGATGAAATTGACTTTAAAAAAGGAACATGGGTGATAAATTGCACAAAGGGAAGAAAATTGCAAAAATTGAGTCAACTTTATTTATTTGTTAATATGAATAATTGTAACAATTAGTCTATTCTTAGAATATAGTCATTTTATAAACCATAAACAGCGGTACTTTTTCACTGTCTATATTGAGTGATATTTTGTCATTTCACCTATAACACCATATAAAGAGCTTCTTGATTATGCATGAATCATTAACTATCGCGCTATTACAAGCTCGGGAATCTGCAATGGGTTTTTTTCGACCTGTTCTCAAAGAGCATAATCTGACAGAACAGCAGTGGCGGATTATTCGAGTACTTGCAGATAAGCGTTCTATTGATTTTCACGAATTAGCGCAAAAAGCGTGTATTCTTCGACCTAGTTTAACGGGCATTCTGATTAGAATGGAAAGGGACGAATTAATTTGTCGCTTAAAACCCGTGAGTGACCAACGTAAGCTGTTTGTCTCTCTTTCTGCTAACGGTCAAAATTTATACGACATAATTCAGCCTAAAATAGATAAAGGCTATCAGTTAATTGAGCAAAAATTTTCCACTGAAAAATTACAGCGGCTGTCAGGTCTATTAAAAGAGTTGATTGCTTTAGAGGCTGATGACTCGGCGCAAGCTGAAAAATAAGTTATCTTGAAAGTAAGAAGAAAAGGTGATGTTTAACACATCACCTTTTGGACTTTTATCAGTGGATAGAATTATTGTTTACCTAACACATGTAAAAAGTGAATGTGTTTTTCGTACTGATCAAGAATATCGTGAATGATTTGTTCTTTCGTCCAACCCATTACATCGTAATCTTGCCCACCTTCTTTTAAATGAATTTCAGCACGATAATATTTATGCTCTTCGTCTCTTTCTTCATCACTTAATCCAGCTAAAGCAAAGGCAGGTTGAGTATAAAAACGTAGGCGAACTTCATAGAAGAAATTCATGTCATCGCCTAAATCGACTTCAAAACCAATTCGATCATCTTCTTCATTATGGATAAAACATTGCGTTGCTTGCTTACTTAACTCAGCAGATACCATTTCCATTGAGGGTTGGATCACTTCATCCATAAAACGTTTTACATGAGAGCGTTTAGGAAAATAGGCAATATTTCTTAAACGGCGTTGCCAAGGGATCGGATTGCGGCTTGCTGGTGGTGCAATTGTCGTTAGTTGTTGGCTATCACGTTTATATACATCCACTCGCAATGCTTTTATTAGTCCATAAATAGAAGCAAGCAATACTATCGAGAAGGGAAGTGCACTTGCAATGGTTACTGTTTGTAGTGCAGTTAAACCACCCGCTAACAATAAAGTAATTGCAGAAACGCCCATTAAACCCGCCCAGAAAATACGTTGCCATACTGGTGTTTCGCTATCACCACCAGAAGCTAAAGTATCAACAACCATCGCGCCTGAGTCTGCTGAAGTCACAAAGAAGACAACGACCATCAACATCGCAAAGAAGGATAAAACAGATGAGAATGGGAAATAATTTAAGAACTCAAATAAAGCCAATGACACATCTTGTTGTACGATATTGGCGAGGGCTTCTGCCCCTTTATCTTTGATTAAATGAATCGCTGTGTTACCAAAAACGGTCATCCAGAGTAAAGTAAAGCCAGCAGGAACAAACAGAACACCGACAACAAATTCACGAATAGTACGACCTCGTGAAATACGGGCGATAAACATCCCTACAAATGGTGACCATGAAAGCCACCAACCCCAATAAAGCAGTGTCCATCCCCCTAACCAATCACTCGATTTTGGTTCGTATGCGTAAAGATTAAAGGTTTTACTGACAATTTCGGATAGATATCCCCCTGTATTTTCAACAAATGATTTTAATATCAATACAGTTGGACCGAGAATAATGACTAATAAAAGAAGAATAACCGCCAATCCTAAGTTAAGTTCAGATAAAAAACGAATGCCTTTTTCTAAACCAGAAACAACAGAAATGGTTGCAAGCCCTGTGATCACAACAATCAATACGACTTGAACAGTTGGGTTAATAGGTACATTAAAGAGGTGATTTAAACCCGCATTAACTTGCAGAACACCAAAACCAAGGGAAGTTGCGACACCAAATACGGTTCCCATAACAGCGAAAATATCAACAGCATGACCAATTGGGCCATGTATGCGATCACCAATAATTGGATAAAGTGCAGAACGCAGTGTTAACGGTAAACCATGGCGATAAGAGAAGAAAGCTAAGATCAAAGCGACAATGGCGTAAATTGCCCATGCATGTAATCCCCAGTGGAAAAAGGTTAATCGCATGGCCTCTTTTGCGGCTTCTATGGTTTGAGCTTCACCCGTTGGAGGCATCAGATAATGCATAACAGGTTCAGCAACACCAAAGAACATTAAGCCAATCCCCATTCCTGCTGAAAAGAGCATGGCAAACCAAGCAAAATAACTAAAGTGAGGGCGAGCATGATCAGGGCCTAATTTGATTTCACCAAATCGAGAAAGTCCTAAATAAGTCACACTCAGCAAAATCAATGCAACGGCTAGAATGTAGAACCAACTCGCATTCGTGAAGAGATTTTCCTGAAGATGACTGAGTTTATCATTTGCCAGCTCTGGAAATAATGCAGAGAAGCCAACGACCAATAAAATTAATAGTGCTGACGTATAAAAAACGGGAGGATTAATTTTCATCCTAACTTTTTGAGGGGTTATATCGTTTTGTTGACTCATAGCTAACCTATTTTTTGTTATTTTCCTAGAAAGAGACTTTTCGCTATCAACTTTCTGATTGTCTATGTGATCAGAAAAGAAAAGTTCATAAGAAAATTTGAATAAAGCATCAAATTAGTGTGATGTTTTATAAAAGAACGGAAGTAAATTATTTTTTCCGTAAGATGAAGAAAATGACAATTAAATCAATTTATTGCTGTTTTTTGTTTATAGCTGCTTTCGCTCTTTAATAGGTTTCTCCTGTTGAAAAAAGGGGAACATGGTTACATTTTTTGCTTAATCGATCAACCCTTGTCTTTTTTATGTACAAAAAAAGCCAGTAAAAATTTACTGGCTCTCGATTCATCAAAAATTCTGAAATTAGATTATTTGTTTTCAGTTTTTAACTCATCAATTTTTTGTTTCGCTTGATCGGTTAATTGGTCAGCTTTATCAAGTGCTTTGTTTTCAGTTTCTTGGGCTTGCTGTTTTACATCATCACTTGTTTTTGTAGCATCACCTTTTAATTGATCAACTTTGCTATCTGTCTCTTGCTTTAAGTTATCAATGGTTTTATTTGCATCTTGTTTTAATTCAGCCGCTTTTTCAGCTAATTTATCACTTTCTACATCTAAGCTTTGTTTGATTTCATCAGCTTTAGCGGATGCAGCCTGTTTTAACTCATCTGTTTTTGCGTCAACTTGAGTTTTCAATTCTGCGGCTTTTTGTTCAGCTTTATCTTTTAGCTCTTGAGCTTGTTGTGTTAATTCATCTGCTTTTGCTGATGCATCTTCTTTCAAGTCAGCAGCTTTATCTTTGGCTTGTTCAGTTAACTCATTCGCTTTATCTTGCGCAGTTTCGGTGACTTGAGTTGCTGTCTCTTTCGCTTTATCAATGCCTTCATCGACTTTTTTAGATGCATCATCACAACCAGCTGTAATGGTAACAAGACCCGCTAGAACCAATGAAGTAAGTAGTTTTTTATTCATTTTTTTCTCCAAAATATGTGTTCAAAAACAATTCAGTGATATCCCGCGTAAAAACTAGAAAAGGCGAGAAGCTATTGCGTTGATTGTAAGAGATTACGGCAAAACTATCTTAATAAGTATAGTGCGAGTCTTAAAATCAACAAACCTAAGTATATTAAGTGTTTTTTCTTAGTCAAATTCCATGAAAAACAAAGTAAAAATAATTTAGATTTTTATCTAGATGAGATTTTCTGCTTTATAATAAGTGCAGAAATTATTGGAAATGTGAGACGCAAATGGAATATTACTTTCTGGTTATTATCAAATTTATTATTGGTTTTACTATCATATTAGCCCATATGAATTTATCGGGTAAAACACAACTTTCTCAATTAACACCTATTGATTTTATTGGTAATTTTGTGCTCGGTGGCATTATGGGTGGGGTAATTTATACCGATGCGATCCCTCTTTATCAATATATTATCGTCTTCTTAATTGGTGTCTGTTTTATCTCTTTGCTTAATTATATCAGCAAGCACTTCAATTTTTTCCGTGCAGTGACCATTGGTAATCCCATTCCTATTATCAAGAAGGGAGAGTTTATTATGGAAAACATCATGGAGAAAAAAAATAAAATAGACATTCTTAACATCACGTCTCGTCTTCATGCTCAAGGTATTCATTCATATCAGGAAGTCAATTACGCCCAGATTGAACCTGATGGACAAATCACAGTGGTATGTGATGGTGCAAAAATGCCTTCGATTATTGTCATGAAAGACGGAGTTATTCGAACATCAGAATTAGCGCAAATAGAAAAAGATGAAGCGTGGCTACAAGATGAGATGAAAAACCAACATATAGATAAACCAGAAGATGTTTTCTTGGCGGAATTTTGGGATGGCAAAGTGAATTTTATTTTGCAAGATGGAAAGATAAAACGTACCGCGCCATTGAAGGATAATTAAAGAAGTCTAAATCAATGGTTGGGTGATTTGCGAATAGCGAAATGGCGACATCATGTCGCCATTGTTATTTAGTGAAAATGCCATTACAACTTAAATACCTCAAAATCAGAAGCCATTTCAGTATGGCTAAAGATCTGTTGGCTTTCATTGAGTAACTCAACGCAATCTTCGGGTAAATAGCGGCTACTAATATGAGTAATAATCAGCTTTTTAGCATTAGCCTCTTTTGCTAATGTTGCCGCTTGCACAGTTGTTGAATGCCCGCGACTGTTTGCTTGCTCTGCCATTTCATGCTTGAACGTTGCTTCATGAACAATAACATCGGCATTATTAGCCAGCTTTAATGCATTAGGGGTTGGTTGAGTATCCCCAAAAATAGCAATACAACGACCTTCTATTTCATCACCAATATAGTCTTTGCCATCAATTGTTCGTCCATCTGGTAATGTTATGGTTTTGCCTTGCTTTAAGTCTTGTAACCAAGAGCCTGCTGGAATATTTTCCGCTTTCAGTTTTTCTGCATCTAACTTACCTGGTTTGTTTTCTTCTTCTAAGCGGTAACCAAAACAAGGTACGGGATGAGACAGTGCCTCACAACTGACTTTCATACCTTCTTCTTCAAAAAGAAAACCCGCTTTGTCAATTTCAACAATATTAATAGGGTAAGTTAAATAGGATTGGCTTAATGTTAGCGACGTTTCTATAAAGGCTTTTATACCCGTAGGACCATACACGGTTAAAAGTGTTTCCGTTCCACCCATTGAGCGACTACAAAGTAATCCCGGTAAACCAAAAATATGATCGCCATGTAAGTGGGTAATAAAAATTTTATTTAAACGCGGTAGTTTCACGCGGGTATGCAATATTTGATGTTGTGTCGCTTCACCACAATCAAACATCCACATACTTTTTTGTTTATTTTGTAAATCGAGCACCATACTGGTGACATTGCGATCTTTAGAAGGAACGCCTGCGTTAGTGCCTAAAAAAGTGAGCTCCATAATGAAATATTATTCTCCATGTCGAATTTGTTCCCAACTTAAATCGAATTTCGCAAGGTACTTACGTAGGCGATCGGCATCGTTGGGTTGTTTTTTATTTTGTCTTGATACTGCGAAAAGTTTTCTACCAGCTTCTGAGAGTGTTGATGATTGCTGACACGTTTTGATAACGGTATTGAGTTGACTAAGATCGAAAAGATCAATATCAGTACTATTAAATAAAGAAGAGGAAGCAACTCCCCAATTCTGTTTTAAACGATTAATTTCTTCATCAACAAGAGGAAGGGTAATACGACCATTTTCGGCAAGTGTTGCCATTCGCGTTATACTAGCACTAAGTTCACGGAAATTGCCACGCCATAATGCCTGTTCAGATGTTGCAAATCGAATATAGTGTGATTTTGCATCAGCGTTAAAACGGATTGCCTTTTGATAAAGCTTTGCAAAGTGATGCAATTCATAATCGATATTAGGCTCAATATCCTCTTTACGATCGGCTAAACCCGGTAATGAAAAGGACCATAAGTTGATCCTTGCATAGAGATCTTCACGGAAAAGTCCTTTCGCAATTTGCTTGTCCATATCACGATGCGTTCCTGCGATCAGCTGAAAATCACTTTGTACCTCAGTATCTGAGCCATAAGGATAAAAAGATTTCTCTTCTATCGCTTTAAGCAACATGGCTTGCTCATCAAGTCCCAACTCTGCAATTTCATCAAGAAATAAAATCCCTTTATCGGCTTCTCTTAATAATCCTTGTCTGGTTTGTAATGCACCTGTAAATGCCCCTTTTACATGCCCAAATAAAGTGGACATCGCATTGTCACCACGCAAAGTGGCACAGTTAACAGCAATAAAACGACCTTTTACAAAATGGCGAGACTGTCGTAATTCATAAATACGCTGAGCAAGAAATGATTTCCCAGCACCTGTGGGGCCTGTTAATAAAATAGGCGCAACGGAGCGCAATGCAACACGTTCAATTTGAGCAATTAAAGTATTAAAACGTTCATTACGTGTGGCGATCCCCGATTTTAAGAAAGAGAGGGACTCATTATGGTAATGCTCAAATCGGCTCGTTAGTTTTGTATAACGGCTTAAATCGAGATCAATAACAGCATAACTCCCTGTGGATGATTGTACTGTTTTGATGCCATCTTCATTTTCTATTTTAGAAGAAGGAGAGGTTTGCAATAGTTTTGCAGGTAAGTAATGGGCTTCAGTCAGGAGGAACCAGCAAATCTGGGCAATGTGCGTACCTGTTGTGATATGTACATAATATTCTTCATTTTCAGTATCAAATGGATAATTTACTGCAAAATCAAGAAAGTGACTATAAACCTCTTCGAGATCCCAAGGATCACAAATATCAATTTCGTAAGGTAATACCTCTGTGTCAGGGGAGACAGTATGAATATCTTCAGTGATTTTTGACGCTAACATTGAATCATTAGGTTGATGGATCATGACTAATCGACTAACGGGGAAATCTTTTTGATGGCAAATCGAAATTGTTGGGCGCCATGAGTTCCATCTTTTATGACTTTTACCTCGTTTATCTAATGTTGTGCCTAAAACACCAATCACCACTTTGCGTTTCATTAAGTTATCCCTACTTATTTTTTATCTATATTTATAAATGTATAGATAAAAAGATAGGTTTTTATCGTTTTCAATTCAATGGCTAAATATTTAAAAATTAAGTTAAAAATATTTTTTCAAATAAAAACAATGAATTAAAAATATTTTTAGTGAGATTTAAAAACTTGGCACGATCCTCGCAATATTATGAGTGTCTTGAGCAGATTTTAAATCTGGTAGGCACATAAAGAACACTCTGTGGTGTTATCTAAATGTGTTCCTCCACATCGGGACTCTGTAGGTGAAGAGGGTTATTTTCAGGTTCGATTCCTGACACCAAAAACCATTACAAATCCAAATGTAAAATTAAAGATAGAAAATCGTTGTGACAGCAGTACCGTCACCTTGCTTATCCACCAGCAACTACGCTGGATTGAAGGCAGAAGAAGAGACAAACAAAGCATCGTTCCTCTCTTGTTTTCCCTTCGATTTCGCCAAGTTTGTTCGTGGAAAGCAAGTCACGATAAAAATGGTAATAAAAGAAAGCGAATAATAAAGAAGAGCAAAAGGAAGCAATGATGATAAGAACAACAATAAAAGTGAAACAAGGACAGCTGGGTTTATTAAAGAAGGATGATGAGTATATTGACGTCCTTGTGGCTGGTGAGCATAAATTTTTCGATCTTCGTCGCCAATTAAGTGTTGAGCTGGTGGAGCTAAACGGCCCTGCAATTGAAAAAGAGAAAGCCGAGTTTTTACGCCAATATCATCCAGAATGGGTGAGTGAATATTGTTTTGATATTGTGTTATCTGATGAAGAGATTGGCTTACTCTATGAAAATAGCTCACTCAAAGAGATCTTAGCGCCGAGTACTCGTCGTCTCTATTGGAATTATGCACAACGCTCAATGGAAGTGTTGTCAGCAAATGAATTGGAAGTTTCACCAGCGTTGGTTAAAAAATTGCAGCATCCCAAATTACGTAACCAAACGGTAAAAGGCAGTGAAGGTGTATTAAGTGTGGATATTCCGACATGGCATGCTGGCATTATCCGTGTTGATGGTGAAGTTCAATCACTATTGCCACCGGGATTAAAAGGCTATTGGCGTTATCAGCACAAAGTTGATGTTGAGGTTGTTGATATGCGCTTACAAACACTCGATGTGAGTGGTCAAGAGATCTTAACGAAAGACAAAGTAACATTACGCATTAATTTGTCAGCAAGTTGGCGTTATAGCGATGTGCTTTCAGCGTACCAATTACTGAGTTCACCTCTTGAGTTCTTATATAAAGAGTTGCAGTTTGCGTTACGCGAAGCCGTAGGAACAAGAACATTAGATGAATTATTAGAGAATAAAACGCTGATTGACAGCTTAGTGAGTGAAAAAATCAGTGAAGTGACTAAAGGATATGGTATTGAAGTGGCTTCATTAGGGGTAAAAGATATTGTTTTACCAGGCGAAATGAAAACGATCTTAGCGCAAGTGGTTGAGGCAGAAAAATCAGCACAGGCTAATGTTATTCGTCGAAGAGAAGAGACATCCGCAACACGCTCTTTATTAAATACGGCAAAAGTGATGGAAAACAATCCAGTAGCCTTACGATTAAAAGAGCTAGAAACCGTAGAACGTATTGCAGAACGTATTGATAAGATTTCCGTTTACGGCGGTTTAGACCAAGTATTAAACGGGTTAGTACAAATTAAAGGAGCACAGGCATGATATTGGATCATCAAATAGTAAAAGAAGCGGGAACTGCTGAAATCAAAATGTGGACAAATGGTGTACCTGTTGAAGCAGATGCTCTAAAACAACTTATTAATACCGCCAAGATGCCTTTTATTTTCAAACATATGGCGGTAATGCCAGATGTTCACTTAGGGAAAGGTTCAACAATCGGGAGTGTTATTCCAACAAAAGGCGCGATTATTCCCGCTGCCGTTGGTGTGGATATTGGATGTGGAATGATTGCGGTGAAAACATCATTACACGCAAATGATCTGCCAGATAATTTATTTGCCATAAGAACGGCAATAGAAAGAGCAGTACCTCATGGAAGAACAAGTTATCAATCAGGGAATGATCGTGGTTCATGGAAGAACCCACCTAAACTTGTTGATCAACATTGGCAACAACTTGAAGGGCGTTTTAAGGTTTTAACCGATAAGTACCCACGTTTACGAAATACGAATAACTATCGTCACCTTGGTACATTAGGAACAGGAAACCACTTTATCGAATTGTGCCTTGATGAATCAGATAATGTTTGGGTAATGCTGCATAGTGGCTCTCGTGGTGTTGGTAATGCTATCGGTACGTTATTTATACAAATGGCACAAGAAGATATGAGGGAACATATCGCTAATTTGCCTGATAAAAACTTAGCGTACTTAAAAGAAGGAACGCTTTTCTATGATGACTATATAGAAGCCGTAGAATGGGCACAGGATTTTGCCCGACATAATCGTGAAATTATGATGGAACGCGTGTTGGCAGCATTATCAACACAAATAACTAAACCTTTTACGACACAGCAACAGGCAGTGAACTGCCACCATAACTATGTGCAAAAGGAAATGCACTTTGGCGAAGAAGTACTGGTGACTCGAAAAGGCGCTGTTTCAGCTCAGAAAGGTGAAATGGGGATCATCCCTGGTTCAATGGGCGCGAAGAGCTTTATTGTAAGAGGAAAAGGAAATGCCGAAAGTTTCTGCTCATGTAGCCATGGCGCAGGACGCGTAATGAGTAGAACAGCAGCAAAAAAAGCGTTTAGTGTTGAAGACCAAATTCGAGCAACAGCACATGTGGAATGTCGAAAAGATGAAGATGTGATTGATGAAATTCCGATGGCTTATAAGGATATTGACGCTGTTATGAAGGCTCAGTTATCACTTGTTGAGGTTGTTCATACACTACGACAGGTTGTTTGTGTAAAAGGATAATTGTATTTTTTAAGGAAATTCATAACTATCCCCAAACGATAACGTTGGGGATAGTGAGATATGAAAGCGTGTGTCTGGAATGCAAATGAATAAAATTTTTAAGAATAGATATTTTCTTTAAATAAGATCCTTATTTCTTGATTAAAAATTAAACAAATAATGTTTAATATTATTGATAAATAAAGACGGATATTAAATTTATTGCCTTCCAATAAAGATAATCAAAAAAAGAATAATGATATTGAATTATTCTTTAATTAGAAAACGATTATTAATAAATTATTAATACCTGCAATCGTGATTATTTATTTAATATAAAACAATTCCTAATTTTCTTAATTATATTAAAATTAACTGTATTCTTATTGAAAAAATATAGCCTACTCTATTTAGTGTATTAATTCTTAGAGAATATATTAATTAAATAAATATTGTTAATTTCTTGCATCCCAAATGTGAACAAATCGTTTTGAATTACTTGCGGTATAGATAACAGTATGTGAAATATTACGATGTCCTAAATAATCTTGAATTAAACGCGTATCTCTACCTAAATCAGCGAGTGCATAGCCACATGCATGGCGTAACATATGGGGATGAGGGGCTATGGATACATTAGCTTCTTTACCTAAACGGCGAAGTAATCCATACACTTGTTGACGAGAAATTGGACCTGTTTTTTGGGATAAAAAGACCCATTCTGAGTCAGCCTCTCTCCATGTTTCCCTTTTTTTCAACCAGTTAACTAACGCTTCATACTCCTCTTCGATAATCGGTTGTGTTGTTGATAAACCGCCTTTTAAGCGTCTGACATAGAGTATTCGACTTTCTAAATCAATATCGCTTAAGGTTAAATTACATAGTTCACTCACGCGAAACCCATGTAAAAAACACATTAAAAACATACAGTAATCTCTTTCTGGATATCGTCCTTCCTTTGCTTGCTTCAAAATAGAATTGATCTCAAAACGTGTAAGAAACTTGCGCTGCTTCATTTTCATAACCTTTTCAATGAGATAACAAGGAACAAAAGTCAATTGATGCATCACTATAACAAGTAATATGCATCAATAAAGAGTTGTGTTTTTTTTATGCTTACACTTTTACTTGTTCATTTTAAACAAGTTTATTGAAAGTTTATTTGTTTTTGGAAAATGAAAGTGATTGATTGGAAAAGCGAAAAACGAGTATAGATAGGAATTTGGTTATCTTTAGAGAAATAAACAGAATACACCAAATTGTTTACTATTATTCTCTGGTTTCTCACTTAAGTCAAATTTAATGTTCATCACTTATCTTCATTTATTTAACATATTGATATTTATCATTATTTTAAAAAACAAACATGTTTAGTTACTTTGTTTAAAATCCAGAAATAATTTTTTTTACTTTTTTCACAAATTATTGTAATTACACTTAGAATTATAAACTCTTTTTCCGATATTTAAAGTTTGATTATCTAAATACGCTTAATTTCGAGATGAAAATTTTTAACAAAACAATTTGGTGTATTTTGTTTTGTTTCTAACGATATTTAATTTCGTTTTGGACGGGCACAAGTATACCAAAATTCAAAAACTCAATAAGTGAGTCATTCAATTAGGAATAATTCAGTCCTAATGAATTTATTATTTTTAATGTCTTCGTCCTTTATATTTTAGGAAACAAAAAGATGAAATTAAATAAATTAGCGTTAGTTCTTGGCTTAGGTTTAACTGTTGCTGCAGGTTCTGCTTTTGCTGCTGATCAAGGTCACGGTACCGTTAAATTTGTTGGTTCAATTATTGATGCACCTTGTTCTATTCATCCTGACTCAGAAAATCAAACTGTTCCATTAGGTCAAATTTCTACTGCTTCATTAAAAGATGGTGGTCGTAGTAATTCTCGTGATTTTAAAATCACTTTAGAGAATTGCACAACAGAAACTTATAAAACTGTTCAAACAACCTTCACTGGTTCAGAAGATGCAAACATCTTAGCAGGTTCTTTAGGTATTGAAGGTATCGCTAAAAATGCTGCTGTTGTTATCACTGATGCAGGTGGCAAACAAATCAAATTAGGCACACCAAGTGCTGCTCAAACATTACGTGATGGTAATAACGATCTGAACTTTGCTGCTTACTTACAAGGTTCTTCAGCAGAAGCTGCCGTTCCAGGTGACTTCACTGCAATCGCAACTTTCGCACTGACTTATCAGTAAGAAAAAATAAGCACAGTACAAGGATGTACAGTGCTTTATTTCCTGTGTCTATTTTTAACGATTTTTTTCTTACGGAGAAAAATATGAATCGCAAGATGACACCACTATGGCTATGCCTTATTGCCAGCTTACTGATAACAACAGCAGAAGCGAGTGATGTAAAACAAGATAAAAACATGCATCAGCGATTTGGGGTACTTAATCTTTCAGGCTCGATCTTAGAACCATCTTGCACGATTGCAGCAGGAAGTGGTGAACAAGTTATTCCACTGACAATGGTTTCTATTCCAATGCTAGTGACTGAAGGGCAAGGACCTATTGAGTATTTTTCTATCAGATTAACGGAATGTACGCTAATTGAACAAAAAGGTCAGGAAGCGGACAACCCTCGTTTTATTGCAACGTTTGAAGGTCCCTCTAACGAGAATGGTAATTTTGCACTTTCTGGTGAAGCGAGAGGCGCGTCATTAGCGATAGCTGATCGTTACGGTAGGCGAGCCATCCCCGGTAAGCCATTACCTCCAGTTGGTATTGACTCCAAATCAATGGCGTTACTTTACCAAGCACGAATAGTCAAAAATAACGAAATACCAAAAGCGGGAAATTACCGAACAACGCTGCGATTTAAGCTGGAATACTATTAAATGGATCGGGTTGGATAACTTATGGTTAGAACATTCAAAACCGTTGGTTTAGGGACGGAAAAAAAGAAAAAACAATATACTATTCGGCCTGTTGCTGTACTGATCTATTTAATTCTTACTGGCGCTTCCAGTATTTCAAGTTCAGCTTTAGCAAATAGTAATATTGAATTTAATGCCGATATTTTAGATCTAAAAGATAAGCAAAATATCGACTTATCAGATTTCTCTCGTGCTGGCTATATTATGCCCGGCCGATATGAGTTTGTTGTTCGCGTGAATAATAATGAACTCCCTGAACTCTACAACATTAGCTATGTTGTACCAGCCAATGATCCTAAAGGTAGTGAAGCTTGCTTACCGCCAGAATTGATCCATCAAATAGGGCTCAAACCTGAATGGGCTGAAAAAGTTAAATATCAAGATAACGGAAGCTGCCTTGATATCTCTTCTATTCCCGGAATGACGGTAAATGCAAGTCTGGGAAATGGCAATCTTATTCTTACTATTCCTCAAGCGTATCTTGAATATTCAGCACCAAACTGGGATCCACCTTCTCGTTGGGATCACGGTATCTCAGGTGTGCTTTTTGACTATAACGTCAATGCTAACGTGACAGATCCTGCTAAAGGAAAACAGCGTCAACAAGTTACAGGCTTAGGAACCGTGGGAGCAAACCTTGGTGTTTGGCGTTTCCGTGCCGATTGGCAAGCCAGTTATCAGCATACAACAGGTATTCCTGATAGTACTGAAAATAGTTGGAAATGGAACCAGCTTTATCTTTATAGAGCCATCACGCAATTAGGGGCTCGCCTTGTGATGGGGGAGACTTACTCTCGTTCTGACATCTTCGATAACTTCCGTTTTACTGGGGTTAACTTGTCTACGGATGACAATATGCTACCACCTAACTTAAGGGGATATGCCCCAGAAGTAACGGGTGTGGCAAAAACGAATGCGAAAGTGACGATTAGCCAGCAAGGCCGTGTGATCTATGAAACTCAGGTTGCTCCAGGGCCGTTTCGCATTCAAGACATCAATGATGCAGTGAGTGGTAAATTAGATGTACGTGTTGAAGAGCAAGATGGATCTGTTCAAGAATTTCAAATGGATACAGCCAGTATTCCTTATTTAACACGCCCTGGCCGAGTGCAATATAAATTATCTGCGGGTAAACCGTCGGATATGAACCGTAACACTGAAGGTCCTATTTTTGGTATGGGTGAATTCTCATGGGGGATCAGTAACGGTTGGTCACTTTATGGCGGTTCATTAGTATCGGGCGATTATAACTCGGTTTCTGCGGGTATTGGTCGTGACCTAATGGCATTGGGTGCTATCTCTTTTGATGCGACGCATTCTTGGGCAAAAATTCCAAGTGATGACAAGCGTTATCACGGGGGCTCTTATCGCGTCAGTTACTCAAAACGTTTTGAACAAATAAATAGCCAAGTGACATTCGCAGGCTATCGCTTCTCTGAACGTGACTTTATGAGTATGAACCAATATTTAGATCGCCGTTATCGTGGTGGTGAAGAAGACAATAATAAAGAGCTTTATACCATTATGTTTAGTAAGCAGTTCCCAGAATGGGGATTGAGTGCTTACTTAAATTATAGCCATCAGACTTATTGGAATAAGCCTAATAACGATAACTATAACTTGTCATTAGCCAAAACGATGGATATTGGTCGTTTTAAAAATATCAACCTCAGCCTGTCGGCATTTCGCAATAAATTCAATGGCACCAATGATAATGGCGTTTATATGAATGTCAGTATGCCTTGGAGCGATCGCGCAACTATTAGCTACAACACGGTGATCAATAAACACGGTAATTCACATAATGTCAGCTATTACGATCGTATTGATGACAATAGTAGCTATCGTGTTGGTGCTGGTTTAAGCAGTAACGGTAAACCATCCGCAGATGCCTATCTCATGCATTACGCTGATGCTGCATTGGTCACTGCGAGTGCGAGCCATATTAATGGTGAATACACATCAGCCACATTATCACTACAAGGTGGGGCAACATTAACACCAAAAGGTGGTGCACTACACCGAACAAGTCGTACGGGTAGTACTCGTTTACTTGTTGATACAGATGGTATTTCAGATGTCCCAGTGAAAAGCATCGGCGCTATTACGCGTACCAATGCTTTTGGTAAAGCAGTACTGCCTGATATCAATGATTATTATCGCAGTAGTGCCAGCATCGACCTTGATCAGATGCCAGATAACGCTGAAGCATTACGCTCAATTCAACAGCTAACCCTAACAGAAGGTGCAATAGGCTACCGCCACTTTGATGTGGTATCGGGACAAAAAGCCATGGCTGTCATTCGCTTACAAGATGGAACTTATCCACCATTTGGTGCCAGTGTCACAACTGAGAAGGGGCGTGAGCTTGGTATTGTCAATGATGGTGGGAATGTCTATCTGACGGGGATTAACAGTGATGATCTATTGAGTGTTCGTTGGAATGGTCAAGAGCAGTGCAAAGTCCGTATTCCAACATTAGTTGAAGGATTATTTATGTCTTCATTATTACTGACTTGTAGTGATGGTGACGCAACACCTTCAACAATCAATCAAAGAACAGAGCCCTTACCTAAACCTCAACTGATCACGCAATAAGGTTAGGAAAAAGGGAAAGATAAAAATAATTTCAGACAAAAAGAGTAATTTAAAATGATGTTATCAAAGCGCTTATTCATTGTAACAACCACTTTATTGACTGGAATGGTCTTTACTAGTCAAGCCCTTGCTGCAATTGCTTTAGATAGAACGCGCGTCATTTTTAATGGTGCCGATAAGTCTATTAGCTTAAATGTCAGTAATCAGAATAAAGAGTTGCCTTATTTGGCTCAGGGCTGGATGGAAAATGAAAATGGAGAACGTATTGACAGCCCATTATTAGTTTTACCGCCTATTCAGCGTATTGAGCCGGGCGATAAAAGCCAAGTCAAAGTGCAGTCATTACCTGATATTGCCAAATTACCACAAGATAGAGAAAGCGTTTTCTATTTTAACTTGCGTGAAATTCCACCACGTAGCGATAAACCTAATGTACTGCAAATTGCATTACAAACGCGCATTAAACTTTTTTATCGCCCAGCATCGATTTACGCCACACAAACGGATCTCACCCATCCTTGGCAGGAAAAAATCACCTTAATAAAGAAAGGTGATCGCTATGAAGTGAATAACCCAACACCTTATTACGTGACATTAGTGGATGGGTTAACAGGATTGCAAGGAAAAAGCCTAGATGGTTTTGAACCAATCATGATTGCCCCTAAAAGCACAGGAACGATAAACCTGCATACTTCTGCGTTTGGCACATCACCTGTACTCAGTTACATCAATGATTACGGTGGACGACCACAGATGAAATTCACCTGTAATGGCAATGAATGCAAAGTTACAGAAACATCAGCAGGAAACTAAATAGGTCTATTTTATGAAAATGGAACAGCGGTTTAGCCCAAGCAAAGCAGTGTTGATTCTTATTTTGGCAACGTTTACTGGAGGCCTAAGTTTTACTGCTGTTGCGAATTTACCCGCTAGAGCGGTGAAAGATGTTATTCCAGGAATTGTTTATATCAATATTTCAGGGAATGTCATTGCGCCACCGCCTTGCTTAATTAATGACGGCAAAATGATCGAAGTTAATTTTGGTGAGGTGATGAGTACACGTATTGATGGTGTTCGTTATAAAGAGCCTGTCCACTACACCGCGACTTGCCAAAAAATGCCAACCAATGCCATGAAAGTTTATGTTACGGGTAGCGCAACAGGGTTCGATTCAAATGCGCTACAAACAAATATTACGGGATTAGGGGTGCGTATTCTGTATCAGGGAAACTTATTAGATTTAGGTAAGGCGGTGAATTTTACCTATCCCAACTTACCTGAATTAGAAGCTATTCCTGTTCGTGATCAGAATGAAACCTTAGTGGGTGGTGATTTTGTCGCAAGTGGCACACTGCATGTGGATTATCAGTAAGAGGTCAGAAGATGAATAAATTAAAGTACCTATGTCTGATCGCATTACTGAATTCTTATTCTGTTATGAGTGCAGACGCACCTAATATGAAATTATTTGGCACCTTATTAGTACCACCTCCTTGTGTCATTAGTAACAACGAACTGATTGATGTCTATTTTGGACACAACGTAGGTATTCATAAAGTAGATGGCATTAACTATACCGAATCGGTGAATTATCGATTGGTCTGTGATCCAAATTTAAAAGGTTGGGATTTAGGGCTTTCTATTATTGGCCCTAAAACACAGTTTGATGAAGCTGCGCTACAAACCAATATTCCAGATTTAGGCATTCATCTTACGCAAGATGGTAAGCCTTTTAAATTAAACGAGCGTATTGCGATATCACCCGATAATCCTCCCGTGATCCAAGCGGTGCCCGTTAAAAGACCGGGTAGCACTTTGCCTGAAGGTGCATTTGAAGTATCGGCAACATTGCTTGCTGAATACCAATAGGAGCGTATTGATGAATATAAAAAGGTTATCGATCCCGTTCGTATTGGGTCTTGCCACATTTACGGGATTAATACCAACCGCTTTCTCAGCGCCAGACAATATGCGTTTTCACGGCATATTAGTTGACGAGCCTTGTACCATAAAGCCTGGTGACGAAACCGTTGAATTAGATTTTGGCAATATACCAGACAAGAACCTTTATGCGTATCAAAGAACACCAAGCAAGTTGTTTCAAATACGCTTGTCTGAATGTGATTTAACGATTGGTAAAAGCGTCAAGATCACTTTCAAAGGGGATGAAAATCAAGCCATGGCAGGACAAGGTTTTTTAGCAATTAGCCCAAGTAGTCAAGCGGCGGGTATTGCTGTTGGACTGGAATCTGAAAATGGAAATGCGCTACCTGTTAATAAAGAAACAGACAAACTCTCGTTAAATGCGGATGACACGATTTTAAATTTTTATGCCTTTATTCAAGGGGAGCCAGATGCGATTGCTAACCAATCCATTAAACGCGGCCCATTTAGTGCAATCGCCACATTCCATTTGAATTATGACTAATTATTAGGGTTGAGGTTTTATATGTCCATATTAAAGCGATTTCCAGCTTTATGTATTGCAATAGGTTTGTTGTTTTCGGCACCCGCAATGGCATCTATCTTTTCTTATATTACTGAATCGACAGGAACACCCTCAAATGCAACTTATACCTATGTTATTCAGCGTTGGGATCCTGAAACATCGGGAGCATTAAATCCTTGTTATGGATGGTCTACTTGTTATGTAACGATTAACCATAAACATGATCTTGATGGGTCTGGTGGATCAGCTAAGCAACTTATCACAAGAATTGAGAAGTTGCGTACTTTAGCTGAAGTTCGAGAGGAAGTTTTAAGAAATATTTCCTTTCCACTTGAAGGAAAGACAAATCACGTAGGGCCTGCTTTAAATTCTAATCAGGAATGTGTGGGATTATTTTATCAACCAAATTCAAGTGGAATATCACCGAGTGGGCGTTTATTGCCGGGATCATTATGTGGTATTGCACCGCCACCTGTTGGTGCCTGCAAAATAACAGAAGGTGCTGTAAACCTTAATTATGGTGATATAGATGAATATAGTTTAGAGGGTGCTCAGCGTTATCAGAATATCAATGTTACTTGCAACTTAGCGATGAAAGTTATGGTTATTGCATCAGGTTCAGATAATGGGAGAGTGCCTTTACGTTCAGACAACAGTTTATATGCTGATTTATTTCTTGATGATTATCCAGGCGAGACCGGTAGCATAATTAATGTTCCAGCTGGCGGTTCAGTGCCTGTAAAAGTAAGTTCTACTTTACATACAAATGGTCGCGTTGCACCGGGCTATTTCTCTGGTTCAGGATCAATTATTTTAACGATGCCTTAATCATGATAATGGGTGAATATTATGATGAATTACGATTTTACAGATATTGATGTTAATGCGTTGGTTGGAAAACGCATTCAGAAAAAGCGTAAAGAATTAGGTTATACCGGTATGCAAATTGCTGAGAAAATTGGTGTAAGTCAACAGCAATTCTCTCGATATGAGCGCGGGATGAACAAGATAGATTTAAGTTACCTTGTTCTATTAGCCAACTATCTAAATACACCTATTTATTGGTTTTTTGAAGACTGTTTTATATCAAAATCGTCATCAGAAAATCAATGTACCGATAAACGAAGTAGCATCATTGCTGAAGCGATGCCTGATGTTTTTTTATACTAATGCATATCGCTAAAGGATACTCAAACTTGGTGTTTTAGAGCGTATGCTTTTTCTTTGATTGATTACCAAATTGGTAAGGCAGGGGAAACCCTGCCCTTTTTTTATGCTAAAAAAGCGAAGTGCCGTTAGTCAAACTCGAGTTATTAATAGTGTGATCAGCAAAAAGGAAGGAATGGATAATCAATTTTTACTCTTTTATAAGAGACGAAAATGGGTCATAAATGTAACCTTGTCATTTTATGATGATAATAATTATCTAAAACAGGTGTTTTTCTTGAAAAGCGGGATAGGAATACTCTTAAAGCGAGTATTTTACAAATATCGATTTCTATTAGGTTAAACCTGTCTTTTTTTTATTACATCATGAAAAAGATAAATAAAGCTAACTTAATTTATTAAATAAAGATACTCTAATAATGATATTCTTATTAAGAGGTTATTAGCCAAATAATTAAATAATGCTAATGTAATTCTCTATTTTTATTTAAATTATCAACTTGTATTATTCAGTCTATAAAGGATTTTTTCCAATATATACCTTAAAACTTACTTCTTTAGATTAATTAACTATTCGAAAATGAGTTAAATCTATTCAGATAATATAAAATTATTCCTAATTTATCGTAAAAATAAAAAAACACCAATATTCTTATTGAAAAAAATTTGATAATTAGAAAACAAGTAATAACGACTAATATATATACGCATTATATGAGTAATGTTAAATTAATGAATTCATAATGTAAATAAAATGTATTTTATTGTGTTTCTATTTGGATAAGAAAATGTGGATTCTATGGGGATTTAATAATATGAATAAGCTAATAATGAAATTAGTAGCAATACGTAAAATAGTCAAGGATCCAATAAATAATTAATTTAAATTTTTGAAGCTACGCTTAATAAATACATTAAAATTTTTACCCAAAAAAAGCGTAATTATTCTCAATCAAATGATTAGGTTTTTAGGTTTTTCTGAGAAAAAAATAGGCGTTACACGAATTTCTTTTTTGAATTATCAGTTAGTTAACTTATAAGAGTGTTCTTAATCAAAAAATGCAATTTGTACAAAAAACTCGCTTTATGACCTCAATTTCCTAAGTATAAACACTTAAATTCAAGTGTTAAATTATTATAAAAATACTCTCTTCTTGATTAGTTTATTTATATAATTAATTATAAATCAATTGGTTATGATTTTTTTGCTCTTTTTATTTTGTTTATTGTAAATATACGTAACTATAAAAAATGTAACTATTAATTTTTATATTAAATACAGATACTTATGTTTATTTAATGTTTTATTTTTAATGCTTATTTCAATTTGGGATTATCATTAAAGGAGTTGTTTGATGTGGTTTATACATGGGATTAAATAATGACAATAAATAAATTAACAAATCCATTATTTTGATCTACTTGTAAATCAATGAATTAAGTCTAATTTGTTTCATTATGTAAAAATTTAGTTATATTGAGTTAAAATAAATAAATAAGAAAATGTTATTTAATTGACAATTAATCCTATTCGTAAAAAGACAATCAGAGCTTTTCACTTTAAATTCCAAAATGGCAGAATTTAAATCTTGCATATCTCTTTTTAAGAGTGAAGATTTGGCTTTAAAGTCCATTTTCGTCATTTTCAAAAAGTAATATTTTGTATGAAAATGTAAAAAACACACCTAATATCAGTAAATTAATAAAAATAGACTTAATGAAATTGGGGTGGTTTGACTTAAATAAAACCAGAGAGAATAATATATCCAACTTGATACGCTTCCTTTATCTAATTTCATAATTAAATATGAAATTGGCTGGGTGAACTTTATCAAAATATAGAAACTTTATTTAGTGTGACATTCATTTAAGCAATTTGCTTATATTGAATTTTATTATTTTAAATATCTTCGTTCTTATATTTTCAGGAAACATAAAGATGAAATTAAATAAATTAGGTTTAGTTTTAGGTTTAGGCTTAACTGTTGCTGCTGGTTCTGCATTCGCTGCTGATCAAGGTCATGGTACTGTAGAATTTTGGGGTTCAATCATTGATGCTCCATGTTCAATTGATCCTAACTCAGGCGACCAACGTGTTCCACTAGGACAAGTTTCAGCAAATGCACTGAAAGATGGCGGCCGTAGTGTTTCTAATACTTTCAAAATTAAATTACTGCAATGCTCTACTGAAACTTATAAAACAGTTCAAACTACCTTCACTGGTGCTGAAGCAGCGGCTATTCTGCCAGGCTCTTTAGGCATCGAAGGTTTAGCGAAAAATGCAGCAGTTGTTATTACTGATGCTGGTGGTACACAAATTAAATTAGGTGAACCAACAAAAGCTCAAACTATTCGTGACGGTTCAAATGATCTGAACTTTGCTGCTTACTTACAAGGTTCTGCAACAGATGCAGCTGTACCTGGTGACTTTACTGCAATCGCTACTTTTGCATTAACTTACCAATAATAGATGTCCTTTTAGGCCCTGTATAAGGATGTATAGGGCTTTATCTTTAGCTGTATTTTTATGGTTTATCTTATGGAGTAGAAAACAATGAATCGCAAAATGGTGCCACTATTATTACTTGTTACAACAGGACTATTTGTTAAGCCTGTAATGGCAGTGACCGATATAAAACAAGATGTAAAATCACATCAGCGATTCGGCGTGGTTAGTCTACAAGGTTCTATATTAGAGCCAACATGTACTATCTCGGCAGGAAGTCGAGAGCAAGTTATCTCTTTGAGTACCGTGTCTATTCCGACCTTAGCTGTTGAAGGCCAAGGACCTATTGAACATTTCTCTATTCGATTAACAGAATGTTCCCTTGTTGACCAAAAAGGTACACAAGCTGAACGTCCTCGTTTTATTGCTACTTTTGAAGGCCCTGCACAGAACGGATTATTCCAACTTTTCGGCGACGCCAAAGGTGCTTCGTTAGCTATTGCTGACCGTTACGGAAGATTGGCAACACCAGGGAAACCTTTACCTCCTGTGGATATCGATACTAAATCGTTGTCTTTGTTGTATCAAGCAAGGCTTGTTAAAAATAACGACATTCCACGAGCAGGTAATTATCAAGCAACCCTGCGTTTTAAACTCGAATATTATTAAATGGATTGGTTGGATTATTTATGGCTAAATCATTCAAAACTGCTTCAAGAAAAGCAGAAAAAAAGAGTAATCAGCATACAATTCGACCTGTAGCAGCACTGATCTATTTAATTATTGCTGGTATGGCGGGTGCCTCTAATATGGTATTTGCAGCCGGTGATATCGAGTTTAACTCTGATATTCTTGATCTAAAAGATAAACAAAATATTGATTTATCAGATTTTTCTCGTGCCGGCTATATTATGCCCGGTAAGTATGAATTTATTGTTAAAGTTAACAATAATGAATTACCTGATCTCTATACCATTAATTATATTGTCCCCGCAAATGATCCTAAAGCGAGTATTCCTTGTATTCCTCGTGAATTAGTCAATCAATTTACGTTGAAACCTGAGTGGCTCAAAGCGGTAACTTGGAAAGATGACGGTTCCTGTCTTGACGAGTCATCAATACCAGGTATGACAACAAGTACTAACTTAGGTGCAGGTAGTTTTGTTGTTACTATTCCTCAAGCCTATGTCGAGTATGCAACCGACGATTGGGATCCACCATCTCGTTGGGATGAAGGTATTTCAGGACTTATTTTTGACTATAACCTGAATGCTAATGTGACCGATCCTGCTAATGGTAAACAAAGACAACAAGTTACAGGTAGTGGTACTGCGGGTGCTAACTTAGGTGTTTGGCGTTTTCGTGCGGATTGGCAAGCAAACTATCAACACACAACAGGCATGAATGGCAGTACTGAGAATAATTGGGATTGGAGTCAATATTACCTTTATAGAGCAATAACCCAATGGGGTGCTCGCCTTGTTATGGGTGAGACTTATTCACGCTCTGATATTTTTGATAACTTCCGTTTTACTGGTATCAGTTTATTAACGGATGATCAGATGTTGCCTCCTAATTTGAGAGGTTATGCACCTGAAGTCACTGGTATTGCAAAATCGAATGCGAAAGTGACGATTAGTCAACAAGGTCGTGTGATCTACGAAACACAGGTCGCACCAGGTCCATTCCGCATTCAAAATCTTAATGATGCAGTCAGTGGTAAGTTGGATGTTCGTGTTGAAGAGCAAGATGGTTCAGTACAAGAATACCAAATGGATACGGCAAGTATCCCTTATTTAACACGCCCAGGTCGAGTGCAATATAAATTATCAGCAGGTAAACCTTCTGATATGGATCATAAAACCGAAGGACCCGTTTTTGCAATGGGTGAGTTTTCATGGGGGGTCACAAATGGTTGGTCACTCTATGGGGGGTCATTAGTTGCAGGAGATTATAATTCTGTTTCTTTAGGTATTGGTCGTGACTTGATGGTATTAGGTGCAATTTCATTTGATGCGACACACTCATGGGCAAAAATTCCTAATGATGATAAGCGCTATCATGGTGGCTCTTATCGAGTTAGCTACTCTAAACGTTTTGAGGCTATTAATGGACAAGTGACTTTCGCCGGTTATCGTTTCTCTGAACGTGATTTTATGAGTATGGAGCAATATCTGGATCGTCGTTATCGTGATAACAACCGAGATAATAATAAAGAGCTTTATACGATTACATTAAGTAAGCAATTCCCAGATTTAGGCTTGAGTGCTTATCTTAACTATAACCATCAAACTTATTGGAATAAGCCTAATAACGATTATTACAACTTATCTTTATCTAAGTTTATGGATATTGGTAGTTTTAAAAATATCAATATTAATTTATCGGCTTACCGGAATAAATTTAATGGTGAGAATGATGATGGTGTTTATCTAAATGTCAGTATGCCTTGGAGCGATAAAGCCACCATTAGTTATAACACCGTGATTAATAAGAATGGTAACTCTCATAATGTGAGCTATTTTGACCGCCTCGATGACAATAATAACTATCGCTTAGGTGCGGGTTTAAGTAGCCGTGGTCGTCCATCAGCTGATGCTTATTATACACGTTATGGTGATACAGCATTGGTAACAGCAAGTGCGAGTCATATTCAAGGTGAAAATACCTCAGCATCACTTTCGCTACAAGGTGGGGCAACGTTAACACCTAAAGGCGGAGCATTCCATCGTACTGCAATGCCAGGAGCTGCGCGTTTATTGGTCGATACTAATGGTGTGGCTGATGTACCAATTAGAAGTTTAGGGGCAGTGAGCCATACTAACTATTTTGGTAAGGCGGTACTTCCAGATATCAATAATTACTATCGGAGTAGTGCAACAATTGATTTGGATAAATTACCTGATGATGTTGATGCAGTGCGTTCAATTCAACAATTAACCCTGACCGAAGGGGCAATAGGTTACCGTGAGTTTGACGTTATTTCAGGGCAAAAAGCGATGGCGATTGTCCGCATGAAAGACGGTAGTTATCCACCATTTGGCGCTAGCATTACCACAGAGAAAGGCCGAGAACTGGGCATCGTGAATGATAGCGGTAATGTTTATTTAAGTGGAATAAACTCTGGTGATATTTTAGATGTACGTTGGAGTGGTAAAAAACAATGTGAAGTACAAGTACCTAAATTAGATGAAGGTATCTTTATTTCTTCACTATTATTAACGTGTGGGGACACTCCAGCAATCTCTTATTCAGCACAAGAGAGAACCGAATCACCATCTCAGCCACAATTAGTCAAAACTGAAGGTTGAGAAGGGAAAAATTAAACGATTTTATAAACAAAAGAGTAATTAAAGATGATGTTATTAAAGCGCTCATTCATTGTAGCAACCACATTATTAACGGGTATGGTATTTACTCAACAAGCTATTGCTGCGATTGCATTGGATAGAACTCGTATCATTTTTAATGGAGCTGATAAATCAATTAGCCTGAATGTCAGTAATCAAAATAAAGATTTGCCTTATTTAGCACAAGGTTGGATGGAAGATGTCAATGGACAAAAAGTGGAAAGTCCATTAATCGTTCTGCCACCTATTCAGCGTATTGAACCCGGTGATAAAAGCCAGATAAAAATACAAGGATTACCTGATGTCGCTAAATTACCTCAAGATAGGGAAAGTGTGTTCTATTTTAACTTACGTGAAATTCCACCACGTAGTGATAAACCCAATGTATTGCAAATTGCATTACAAACACGGATTAAATTGTTTTATCGCCCAGCGGCGATTTATGCCACACAAACAGATTTAACAAATCCGTGGCAGGAAAAAATCACCCTAACGAAAAAAGGTGATACTTATCAGGTTAATAATCCAACACCTTACTTTGTGACAATTGTCGATGGGTTAACTGGGTTAAAAGGTGAAAGTATTACTGGGTTTACGCCTTTAATGATTGATCCAAAAAGTAGTGCAGATCTTAATTTGAAAGCTTCTACACTTGGTGCCTCACCCGTATTAAGTTATATCAACGATTACGGTGGACGCCCTCGTTTGAAATTTAGCTGTAGTGGCAATGAGTGCAAGGTTGTAGAAACAGCAATCGGAAATTAATAGGTTTATTTATGGATATGGAACAGCGGTTTAACACAAGCAAAGCAGTGTTGATTTTATTAATGACAACATTTACTGGTGTCCTGAGTTCAGCTGCTGTTGCAAATACACCACCTACTGCAAGAGCGGGTAGCGCTATACCTGGGATTGTTTATGTTTATATCTCGGGTAATGTTATCGCTCCACCTCCTTGCGTCATCAATGGAGGAAAAACGATTGAGGTTGATTTTGGTGAAGTCATGAGTACGCGTATTGATGGTGTTAATTACAAAAAGCCTATTACTTATAGTGCTGAATGTAGAAAAATGCCAACAAATACAATGAAAGTCTCTATTTCTGGAAATGGTACTGGGTTTGATTCAAATGCTTTGACCACAAACATTACAGGATTAGGGGTACGTATTCTTTACCAAAATAAATTATTAAGATTGGGGCAAGAAGTGAATTTCACTTATCCTAACTTTCCTCAATTTGAGGCAATTCCTGTTCGTGATTACTCTGCATCATTAACTGGGGGTGACTTTTACGCTACTGCAACGCTTCGAGTAGAATATCAGTAAGGAGTCAGTACATGCTTATTAATTTAAAAAAGGTTTGTCTGACAACATTACTCGTCATGTCGCCTTTATTTGTCAGTGCGGATGAACCGAATATGAAATTATTTGGAACATTATTAATTCCGCCTCCTTGTGTGATCGAAAATAATAACTTAATTGAAGTTTATTTTGGTCATAATGTTGGTATTCATAGAGTTGATGGGATTAATTACACCCAACCCGTGAATTACAGATTAAAGTGCGATCCAAATATAAAAGGTTGGGATCTGGGGCTTTCTATTATTGGTCCTAAAAGCCAGTTTGATGATGCTGGATTACAAACTAATATTGCCGATTTAGCTATTCACATGACTCGAAATGGTGAGCCTTTTGTCTTAAATGAAAGATTTATTATATCACCTGATAAACCACCTATTATTCAAGCTGTTCCAGTAAAAAAACCGGGAAGTACATTAGTAGAAGGCCCATTTGAAGTAACTGCAACGTTGCTCGCAGAATATCAATAGGAGTGTGAAAATGAAGCTTAAAACATTACCGCTTCCTGTTATTTGCGGGCTTACGCTTCTAATAGGAATATTTACAGCAGCCAATGCAGCACCGAATAATATGCGACTTTATGGCACATTAGTTGATGAACCTTGTGTGATAAAACCAGGTGATGAAACCATTTCGTTAGAATTTGGTAATGTGCCTGATAAAACGTTTTATATTGGTTCGGGTAGAACAAATAGCCAAAATTTTCAAATTCATTTATCAGAATGTGACCTTTCTATTAATAAAAAGGTGAGAGTGACATTTAGTGGTACTGAAAATCAGGCAATGGTTGGGCAAGGTTTTCTTGCATTAAGTACAGGGAGTCAAGCTGAAGGTATTGCCATTGGATTAGAAAATTCTGATGGTACACCACTGCGAATTAATCAGGAAACCAGCAATATTGCCTTAAATTCAGGGGATTCTATTTTAAGGTTCCGCGCATTTATACAAGCCGAGCCTAATGCTATTGCTAATGAATCAATAAAACGAGGTCGTTTTAGTGCCATAGCCACATTCCACCTGAATTATGATTAATTATTAAGATTGAGGTTAATATGTTTACCCTAAAACGATTGTCAGCATTATGTTTATTTAGTGTGATGATGCTCTTTTCTGCATCATCAATGGCTTCTATTTTTTCTTATATTACTGAATCTAAAGTTCTTTCTTCTTCTTCTGCAAATTATACTTTTATTATTCAACGTTGGGACCCTGAAACAACGATGACGTTGAACCCTTGTTATGGTGGCGCATCTTGTAAAATTACGATTAATCATCGACATAATGCATCAGGACAAGGTGGGGCAGCGACAAGAACAGTTTTAACTGGGGCGCAAAAATATCGCACTATGGCGGAATTGCGTGATGCTGTTATGCGAGTGCAAAGTTTTCCTACGTCACCTACTGTAGCTCACCACTCAGGGGTGCCTAATAGTGAAATTCAAGAGTGTGTTGGCTTATTTTATGAAACCGGAACGACAAAATTACTACTTCCAGGATCAATGTGCGGTATTGCACCACCTCCTGCTGGGGCTTGTGAGATAATTGATGGTTCAGTCAACCTTAGTTATGGCGATATTGATGAAGATAGACTAGGCGACTCAACACAGAATAAACGATCACAAACAATTCGTGTGACATGCAATAAAGATTTATCTGTTGTTGTTTATGCATCATCTCTAGATGGTCCAAATGTCAGATTACGTCCAGACGGTAGCCTCTATGCGGATTTATATCTTAACAATAAACCAGGTGAAAATGGTGAGACAATTTTTGTACCTGCAGGGAGAGCAACACCTGTAGTTGTTAGCTCTGTATTACGTCCTTATGGTCGAGTTGCTCCTGGTTCATTTTCTGGGGTAGGTACATTAATTTTGGCAATGCCTTAATATAAACGAAGTTGGAAAACGCGATGATGGATTATGATCTTATAAACATCAATGTGAATGAGCTAGTTGGTCAAAGAATACAGAAAAAACGCAAAGAGCTTGGTTATACTGGCGCGCACATTGCTGATAAGTTGGGAATTAGCCAACAACAGTTCTCTCGTTATGAAAGAGGGTTAAATAAAATAGACCTAAGTTACCTTGTGACATTAGCTGTTTATTTAAAAACTCCAATATACTGGTTCTTTGAAGATTGTTTTCATGTTGAAGCTGAAACGGAAGATAAAAATATCCGCAAATCTACATATTTTATGGCGGAATCCACACCCGATTTTATTTTCTAATTACAGATATTTTTAATACTGGGTTTAAGTTATACAGAAGAAGGCAGGAGAAATCTTGCCTTCTTTTTTTATCCATAATAATTATTTATTGTCGATTTTTTTATTTTATGACTGTTTAAATGATGGCTGGTTTATTATCTTTCGCGTTACAAATAAACTAATTTTTAACCTATTTTGTATTTTTATTCGTCACTAATTTCCTCTTTATAGTAATTTCGTCCGTTACTATCAGGTTTATCAGAGTATTGATTCGATTCTCCCCATTATTTCAGCAGATCTTTAACTGCTAAAGGTTAACAATTAATCAAAATATTGTTAAAAAATGTTACCTTATGCACATTTTTTAATTTTAGATATTATAAATTAATTTTAATGTAAGTGATTTGTAATTGTGTGATTTATTTTTATTTTATTGTTTATTAAGGTAAAAAATATTTTATTTGATCACTTTATTCTGATGTTTATCTTAAATAAGGCATTTATAAATAGGATTAACAGATAGTCATAATAAAAAGGGTTGTGTACTGTGCATTTTCTGTTTTTTTATAAAAAGGATAAATGATGCAAACAAAAAAACAGGGAGGCAGTCGCTTTCTACGCACAGTAGAATGGCTAGGAAATGCGCTACCCCATCCCGTTATTTTATTTATTATTTTAATTGCTATTTTACTTGTCTCTTCGGCAGTTGGTGAATACTTCGGTGTTACGGTACAAGATCCCCGACCAGAAGGCGCCAAAGGGCGCGCAGAAGATGGCTATATTCACATTATCAGCTTATTAGATGCCGATGGTATTCGCCGTATATTGGCCAATATCGTCACAAACTTTACTGGATTTGCGCCTTTAGGTACGGTGCTGGTGGCGTTATTAGGTGTCGGTATTGCTGAACGAGCAGGTTTATTATCTGCGGTTATGCGTTTAGTGGTAATGAAAGCCCCTCGCAAGATGACCACATTGGCGATTGTTTTCGCTGGTATTATGTCAAATACTGCGGCTGAATTGGGTTATGTGGTATTGATACCGTTATCAGCGATTATCTTTCATTCGTTAGGACGGCATCCTCTTGCTGGTTTAGCGGCTGCATTTGCAGGGGTTTCTGGTGGTTATTCTGCTAACTTACTCTTAGGGACGATAGATCCGTTATTATCGGGTATTACGCAGCAAGCAGCGCGCATTATAGATCCAACTTATATCGTTGGTGCTGAAGCAAACTGGTACTTTATGTTTGTCAGTACATTCCTTATTACTTTCTTAGGTTACTTCATTACAGAAAAAATCGTTGAGCCTCAACTAGGGCCTTATAACGGTAATGAACTTGATGATGAAGAAAATGATTTAAGGAATGCGGCTGAAGTTACACCACTAGAAAAGAAAGCATTATGGGCTGCAACAGGAACCTTTATTGTTATGGGCGTGATTTTGGCGCTAACGGTTGTTCCTGAAAATGGCATATTGAGAAACCAAGAAACAGGGCTAATTGGTAATTCTCCTTTCTTAAAATCTATTGTTGTCTTTATTTTCTTATTCTTTGCAATTCCGGGTATTGTTTACGGATGGGTTGCTAAGACAATGCGTACAGATAAAGATATCGTTGATGCTATGGCGAATTCGATGAGCACATTGGGGCTTTATCTGGTCATTATTTTCTTTGCGGCTCAGTTTGTTGCGTTTTTTGGTTGGACAAATATCGGTCAGGTTATTGCTGTCAAAGGTGCGGCATTACTTAATAGCATTGATATGCCAAGTGGATTACTGTTCTTAGGTTTTATTTTAATCTGTGCTTTTATTAACTTAATGATTGGCTCGGCTTCGGCTCAATGGGCTGTAACCGCGCCTATCTTTGTACCCATGTTAATGCTTGCAGGTTATGCGCCAGAGACAATCCAAGCAGCATATCGAATAGGAGATTCTGTTACTAATATCATTACACCAATGATGAGTTATTTTGGTTTGATATTAGCAGTTGCAACAAAATATAAGAAAGACACTGGTATTGGTACGATGATCTCTATGATGTTGCCATATTCCGTTATTTTCTTAATTGGTTGGTCATTATTATTCTACTTATGGGTATTTGTATTCAACTTACCAGTAGGGCCAGGCTCGCCAACGTATTATTCTCCAACAGCAGGTTAATTCTCTACGATAAATGAAAGAAGCTTATACAGGGATGTATAGGCTTTTTCTATGTTGATATTTCATTATTTTTGTTCGGTTTCTTTTTTATGATTTGCCAATTTTTTTGTCAGTTGTGTGGCATAGTCCGCATGTAAAAATTGAGTATCTAAACCAGCCTGCTGCAATTTCAACTCAAGTAATGCCAAACGTTTTTGCAGTGATCCATTCTCTATTTCTGTTTCATTTAATGTGCTTAAGATTTCAGCTAAAGATAAGGCTTCTTTTCTATCTTGCATTTCAGGTGGTAAAAAACCTGCATTCTTTAATAAGTGATAGCTTGCTCTAAGTGACTCTGGAACATGGCTATTATCATCAAGGATCAGCGGTTTTCCTTCACCTTTAAGTGATGAAAGTTCCCCTTTTTGTAACGCTTTTTCGATATGGCGTTCAGCCCACTCATCTAAAATAGACACTTTAAACCTCTTTTTCGGTAACTATCACAATAAAAAAGATCACCTCAAATTAAATTCCCTTGCTTATATTACATTATTTGATAATATATTTTTATATTATATAAATAAATATATTGTTAAGGGATCAAAAATGAGCAAGTACAAAGAAATAGTAACAGACATTGCAGGTAACATGGGGGCATTGTCTCAAAATATTCCAGAAGTGATGAAAGCTTTTATGAGTACGACAAAAGCGGGTGGTAAAGAAGGTGCTTTAGACGCAAAAACAAAAGAACTGATCGCCATTGCAATTGCTGTCGCAAATCGTTGTGATGGTTGTATTGGATTTCATACAAAAACACTTGTGGAGCTTGGCACAACAGAACAAGAACTCGCTGAAGCATTAGGCGTTGCTATTTATATGGGGGGCGGCCCTTCAGTTATGTATGCATCCAACACCATGGGCGCTTTTAAAGAGTTTAGTAAATAAGACTTTTATCATCATATAATTAAAAAAAGTAATCAAAAACCAGAATAAGTTCCTTCTGGTTTTTTTTATTTATATACTTTGTTTATTTTCTGTTTATTTTTAATTTCTTATCCTCCATTTTTTAATTTAATACTATTTAGGTAGATTTTTGATAAAAAACTTGCTGTTATTTAAAAAAAGATTAATAAAAAATTAATGTATCGTTATTTAAATTACTAACTAAATTTTATCAGTATCTTATTGATTAGTATTGATAATGCTGTTTTTTTGGTATCTTTTTCATTGGTTGAAAATAAAGCAATGTGTTAATTAATTATAATTTAATAAATAATAATTGAATCTTTTATAGGATAGCTATTCTAAGTGAATAGTTCGTATAAGGTGATATTGTTTTATTTTAACGAGGAATATATGCGTGTTGATTTTGTAGAAAGATATAAATGGTTTCTACTTTTTATTTTTATATTTTTAACTTATTTAATTCCTCTCGAAACGCGACTACTCTGGCAACCAGATGAGATCCGTTATGCTGAAATTAGTCGAGAAATGCTTGCATCAGGTAATTGGTCTGTACCTTATATGCTGGATATTCGTTATTTTGAAAAGCCAGTATTGGGGTATTGGCTAAACAGTATTGCACAATGGTTATTTGGCGGCGGTAATTTTTCTGTTCGTATTGTCGTTGTAACTTCAACCTTATTAACCGGCTTATTTGTTTATCGTGCTGCTATGCTAGTTTGGCATAACTGTACTTTGGCGTTTAATGCACTGGTGGTTTTTTTATCCTCGTTTCTTGTGTTAGCTATTGGTACTTACAATATTCTTGATCCTATCGTGACAATGTTTGTCACGGCAACAATGTATTATTTTTTATCTGGATTACATGCAACTAATAGAAAGAGTAGAATTAAAGCTTATATTCTCGTTGGTATTTTCTGTGGATTAGGTTTTCTAACCAAAGGTTTTATTGCTGTTGTATTACCTGCATTAGTTTTTTTTGTGACCGCAATTAGCTTATCTCGTTTTAAAGAAGTCCTTTGTTATACACCAATAGCGCTTATCTCTATGGTTATTATTGCTGGTCCATGGGTGATTTCAGTTGCACTTCAGGCACCTGATTATTGGCACTATTTCTTTTGGGTTGAGCATGTTCAACGTTTTGTTGAAAAGGGATCAGCAAGATCACAACCTATGTGGTTTTATTTACCTATTGTAATTTTGGGTATTTTGCCTTGGTTAGGGTTCTTATTTGGGGCTATTAAATCAGCCATTTTCTTGAAGAAAGGAACTCTTTATTTTTCGTTTTGGTTATTCCTGTTTTTTGCTTTCTTTTCTGCCTCCAGCGGTAAGTTATTAACCTATATGCTGCCTTGTTTTGTGCCACTTTCTATCTTGATTGCACATTATATGGAAGAGCTAAAAAATAAACAAAATGAAAAAATTCATAATATTAATGCGATCATAAATACTGTTTTTGGGCTTGTCGGTGTCTCCATTATTGTTTATTCGCTTCTCTCTACACGATTTACGTTATATGAAACAAATGAGCAATATAAAGCGTTGCTGGGTATTGTGGGCTTCTTATTTTGGAGTGTGATAGGGATTGCTTCTTTCTTTAAACCCGCACGCTTACTGACTTTATTTTGCTCGATAGGATTAAGTCTAGCAATTGGGTATGCTATTCCTCATAAAGTAGAAAGCAAAAGCACCCCTGAAAAGGCAATTAATTACTATTATAGTGAGCTAGCAGATAAGCCTTATATTTTAACTGATGAAGTTGGGATCGGAACGTCTTTAGCATGGGGATTAAAACGCACTGATATTCGTTTAACAGAGACGAAAGGGGAGCTTGCTTATGGTCTGGCATATCCTGATGTGCAAAATAAATATTATGATATTAAGCAGCTAGTTAACTTAATTGAAGAGAATAACTATCAAGGGCTTGCGATTGTTTTAGTTCGACCAGAGCGAAAAGAAATATTATCTGTTATAAGCCAGTTAAAGGTAAAACCTATTGTAGAAAAACAGGGGGATTTAACATTTGTTTTCTTTAATTAACTGATTATAAAGATTATTTTTTAAAAGACGGTTATAAAAGAGCAAATAAAATTAACTTCGGCTTTTAAAATGACATAAATTTGATTTTTTGTGTTGTTTTTATGTGATCAAAGCCCAAAAATGGATTTTGTTGAGAAATATATTTTGCTCTTTTTAGTTTTAATGGTAGGTTTAAAATGTGTCCATTAAATCGGAGTTAGCTAAGCACTATATGACAAGTCACTTTACTTTATCAGAACCCCCGCCCAAACAAAATGTACTTATGAATGGGGGTAATTTATGCTGATTTTCCTAGCTGAATGTTTTATCGGTCTAGCATCAATTGCTCTTACTCACCGTGTATTAACGTTGTACGGTACTAAAAAGAAGTGATGATACCCGCTAGCTAAAATAAGTGATTAACTATTGCTTATAACTAAAAGTCCTATATCTATTCCATGATTTAGGACTTTTATAATTATATTCATATCTCTTATTAAACAATTTAGCAATTCTATTGAAAATAACCTTCAATTAATTTTATTTTTTCAATATCTAATGTATTAGTGTATTGATGTAATAATGTCCAAGCCTGAATATAATCATATTTAGCTTTAATCAAATCTTGTTGAGCGCGATATAATAATTCTTCAGCATTAAGAACATCGACCATTGTCCTCTGCCCACCAATATAACTTTTTTGAGTCGCATCTAATTGTAATTTAGCAGAGGAAACAGACTGCTCATAAGCATTTAATTTAATATTACTCGTTGTACATATTTGGTATTGATGACGTAATTCTTGCGTGATTTGTTGGATAATTGCATCTCTTTCAAAAGCACTCATTTGATACAATGCAGTAGATTGACGCATTGAAGCTGTTGTTTTTCCACCATTAAATAAAGGCAAGCTGACATAAAAACCAACGTTCGCTGATTGATATTTTTGATTTACCGTATTATTACTATCGGAATCACTATTAGAATAAGAGGCATAGAGTTGCACTGTCGGGAAAAATTCACCTCTATTTTTCTCCACTTCTTGTTTTGCTATTGCCATTTCATAACGAGCTGTTTGAATATTGAGGTTGCTTTGCATAACCTCATTTTCCCATGACTCGTAATTATTGGGTGTGATAGGTTGTAATATAAAGCGATTACTGCTTAATTTTGCTATATGTTCTGCATAAGGTAGTGGTGTGCCAATCATTGAACTTAGTTTATTTTTAGCATTATCTAATTCAAGCTGAATATCTGTATATTGAGATTGAGTTAAATATAATCGCGTTTGGATCTCTGAAATATCTGTTTTTGTTCCTTCACCTAATTCGAATAGACGCTGACTTGATGTTAGCTGTTTTTTATAAATCTCTTGCTGTGAAAGGTTTAATAATAATTTATCCTGTGCATAAGCCAATTCTATATAATTATCCACTAATCTGATCACTAGCTCGGAAAATTTTACTTGATAACGGCTGTCTGATAATAATGTTTTGATTACCGATGATTTGTAATCACTAAATGCAGTGTAATCAAAGAGTGGCTGGCTAATAATTGCACTGATAGAATGGCTTTGATAATTTTGATATTCTGTTCTTTCCATTTCCCCTTGATTCGTATTAATAGGATAAACTTTTCGTTGCCAATTTCGTGGGTTGTTTTGATAGTTTACATGTACGCTTGGGAGTAATTGAGATAATCCAATATTTTCATACTCTTTACCCGCAACCTGTTCTTTAATCGCAGCATTAAACGTAGGGTCATTTTTTACTGCTAAGAAATAAAGATCAGATAAATTGATCGCCAAAGCGTGAAAACTTAGCATCCATATAAATAAAATGGTAGAGAGTTTTTTTATTTGCATCATTATTCTTCCGTTAATGAAGTATGGATCCTATCTAAAACAGGCTTGAAGAGATAATTTAGTAATGAGCGATCGCCTGTATTAATAAATACATCAACCGGCATTCCAGCCTTTAATTTATTTTTATTGTCTGTAAGAAGAGCATTATCTTTAACATTAATAAATACTTGGTAATAAGGTTCTGTTGTTCTTTCATCAATAAGTCTATCTGCTGAAATTAATGTTACCTCTCCAGGAATTTTAGGTGTTGTATTTTGATTAAATGCACTAAACATTAAATCAACAGGAAGACCAAGGGTAACTTTATCAATAAGGTGAGGTGCTAAACGTGCCTCAATAATTAATTGATGATCTTGAGGAACAACTTCCATTAATGTTTGACCTGTTCTTACAACGCCACCTTGGGTAAAAACAGATAAATCCATTACTATTCCCGAAATTGGGGCAGTAATTTGCATCTTTTTTAGTTTATCTATTTCAATGATAAGTTGTTTTTCTGTTTCACTTATTTGTAATTGAACTTGGTTAAGTTCAGTACGTGCCGATTGGTAAAAATTAGCATTACGTTGCAATATTTTTTGTTGATATTCCAATTTTTGCTTTTCTAATGTACTTATTTGTCCATATGTATCATTAAGATGGTTATTATTTTCAGCAAGTTCACGCTCAATTTCTTGATAACGATGACGGGGAATATAACCCTCATTAGCAAGAGTATATAAATCTTTTATTTGAATTTTTAAGCTATCAATTTGATGTTGTTTATTTAACGTAGATCTTTTTAAATGAACTAAACGATTAGAAATACCATCAATAATAGCTTTATAGCCATTTATCTCACTATGCAATTCAATATACTTTTCATTAAGTAGTTTATTTTGCAGTAGGGATAATTTATTTAAATTCTCTGAAGGAGAATAATATTTTTCATCGGGATCTAAGATAAACTCTGTTTTTTCATTTAATTGAGCATATAAGCGTTGTTGAGTAATCAGTAAATTATCATATTGATCAGATAAAGATTTGACTAAAGCTTTCGATTGAATAGGACTTAATTGAATAAGCGTCTGGCCTTCGATTACGCTATCACCATTCTTCACTAAAATGTCAGTGATAATACCTTCTACTGAAGCTTGAACACTCTTTTTATTACCTGAAATTGAAACATTTCCTTTTGCAGATACGCCTTTATCTAAAGGAGCAAAGGCAGCCCAAAAAATAAAAATAGCAAGACCTAAAAGAATAACTGACCATCCTATTATTAAGAATTTTCTAGGATCATCTGAAATACCATGAACAATATCGATTTCATTTTTTTTTGTGATCATAATAATCTTCTCAATATTAAATATTGCTTTGAGTAATAGGTGTAGTTGCTGGTGTTGGCGTACTCTTTATTACTGATGAGTTATTTAACTCAGCAATAACAGCTGTTGTAGAGCCAAATAATTTGGTGTGACCATCGAAAAGAACCAAGAGTTTATTGGTCACTGAGAGTAATTGTTTTTGATGCGTGATTAATATAACGGTTTTTTTATTTTGCTTAAGTGTTTGAATTGCCTGCATTAGAGCTTTAATACCCAAATCATCCAAATTAGAATTGGGTTCATCTAAAACGACTAGAGCAGGGTCACCATATAATGCGCGAGCTAACGCAATACGTTGTCGTTGTCCTCCTGATAACCCTTCACCATGAGCGCCAATAACGGTTTCATAACCATCAGGAAAACGTAAAATCATTTCATGAACATTTGCCATCATTGCAGCTTGAGTGACTTTTTGAGGATCTATTTCAGAAAAGCGGGCAATATTTTCGGCAATCGTGCCAGGGAAAAGGGCGATTTCTTGAGGAAGGTACCCAATATATTGGCCAACTTCACTTTTATTCCATTGATATATATCTGCATTATCAAGGCGTATGGCACCCGTCTTAACTTCCCATATGCCCACAATAAATTTAGCTAAAGAGGATTTTCCTGAAGCACTCGGGCCAATAATGCCAAGTACATCGCTGGGGCTTAGTGAAAAATGAATATTATTTAATAGTGTGCGTTCCGTTTGAGGATATTGAGCTTGATTAATATTTACTGTTAATTCGCCTTTAGGAGCAGGCAGTGCCATTTTTTTATTTTCTTCAGGATACGTTTTTAATAGAGTGGTTAACCTTTTATAAGCTTCTTTACTACTATCCCAGTTTTTCCATACACCAATAACTTGTTCAATTGGCGCTAAAGCGCGACCTAATAGTATTGATCCTGCGATCATCATTCCTGGGCTAATTGTATTATCTATTGCTAGCCATCCACCTAATCCTAGCATTAAAGATTGCAGTGCCATTCGGGTGACTTTTGTTATTGCATTGATACCTGCTGCATTATCACTTGCATTAGTTTGTGCTTGTAGATATTTAAAGTGAGCAATTTGCCATTGGTTACGTAAATAACCTAGCATTCCCATTGCTTCAATAGGCTGTGGATGTTCAAAATGATGACCTTGTATTACCTGAGCTTGATTAGCAAACTCATTGGCCTTTTTTAATGATGATCGAGACAAGTATTCATTAAGAATTGCCAAAGAAAATAAAACGAGCGCACCACATAATGCAAATAATCCTAGCCATGGATTAAATAATGCGATAACAAGAAGATAAATAGGGAACCAAGGTAAATCAAAAAAAGCAAAAATGGCGTGACTTGTAATAAATTGCCTAATAGTCACTAAGTCATTAAATGCTAAAGAGGAATTAATACCGGGCGTTTTGTTTAATTTTGCTTGATATGCAGCAGTATAAATTCTTGAATTTAATGATAAATCAAGTTTGTTACTCATTCTAATGACAATAATGCTTCTTAAATATTCCAATCCTCCCATAAAAATAAATAATGCTAACATAATGAGCGTTAGCATTAATAAAGTCATTTCATTACCTGATGGTAAGACTCGATCATAAACTTGCAACATATAAATAGAAGGAACTAACATTAAAATATTTATTAAGGCTGTAAATATTCCAATGGAAAGAAATACTTTCTTTCTTTCTTTTATAATATTTGTTATTTCATTATTGTTTTTGCTTGCTGACATAATGTTATTCCTGATTTTATTCCTATCTGTTTTATTGCTATTTACTGCATTTCTTCTATCAATACGGAGTGATCAATCTATCTTTTTTTTAATAAGATAATATAAAAATAACTCCTTATAGGTAAAAGAAAGGTAGGAGAAATATTTCTCTCCTACCCAATGAAAAATTAAACAATAAAGTCAGTTTCGTAATTAACAAATCCTACAATGTCAATTTTGAAATCAGGGCTGTAACCATAAGCGTTAATAGCAAGTTCACTTGAGTTTGTTGATTGATCATATTTAATGGTTGCTTCACCTGAGCGACCTGTAAAATTATCAACAAAGTTAAGGAGTTTATGGCTAAAGGTATTTTCGATTAATGCTGATAAATCAATCTTATCAATACCTGATTTGAAGTCCATTATCTTGTCAGCGGCAGATACCAGAGAGTCAGTGATCTCTTTATAAACAAAGGTATTGCTACCTGTACCACCCCATAATGTATCTTGACCAGCGCCACCATACAGTATGTCGTTACCGCCACCGCCGATGAGAATATTATCAGCATCATTGCCGTAGATAATATCATTACCAGAGCCACCGATTGCATTTTCTATTGTCACACCTTGTGCAATAGAAACGTTTTTCTGTAGTCCGCCAACATCAGAGAAATGACCCTCACGTAAATCAATAACTTGATCTTGATAATATCCTGAGAAGTCAAAAGTATCGTTACCCGCACTGTCCCAAACAGAGAAAATTAACTTATCACGACTACTTGTTGCAGTGTAATAATCAATACCTGTGTTTGAGTTGAAACCGTAAACATCATCACCCGTTCTGGTTGTGGTATTTGCGCCATAAAGATATTGCATTGCTGAAATATCATGAAGTAAAGGAGCTCCGGCATAAGCACCTTGGAAGTGTGCGCCTGTTTCATATTCATCCCAATAACTCATAACAGTATATTGGCGACTATCTTCAGCGTAGTCAGATTTTAAATAGCCAGGTACGTTTTGCCCTGCGTTATAATCGCCAGGGTGCATTAAGCCAAGTGCATGACCAATTTCATGGATAATAGTTAAACGACCATAATTACCTAATTCAGGTGTTGTATTACCAGCATAATAATAATCACTAAACCAAGCTTGGCCTGAAAGATCACGTCCATAACTATAGGTATTTGGTAACGTTGCATAAGCTTGGAATGTGCCGTTTGGATCAGTGATATTACCAAAAGTAATATCTGATTTTGCACCTGGTGCTACTTCAGTAAATTTGATATTTGCAATATCAGACCATGCATCTAAAGATTGTCTTGCATGATCTTTTTGTGCTGAATTAAATCCATAGGGCTTTTTATCACCAAAATCATTAAACTTTTTACCAGTCCAAGTTGGGAATGAATATGTCACTTCTGCCGATTGTCCAACAACATATTTCCCATTCCATGTGGAATTTTCGCGTGCAATATGTTTTCCAGCAGTATCATAATCAAAAGAAGGTAGAGTCTTAGCTGAGAAATTATAAAAAATTCCACTTTTATCTAATAAGTCAGAAACATTAGATAATCCTACTGCTTTTTTTAATAAAGAAGAACCCATAATATCCTCCGGATATCAAGTTTAGGTTAGGTTTATTTTCATGTTGAAAATAGTTTAATTATCTGGCGAACGCCAGCGATAATAAAGATAGCTATTTATTGATATTAATCTAGAGGGGGAAAATAAGTTTTTAAATAATTGTGAAGTGAGGTGTGTTTTAAGTCAGAATAATTTTACTAAGTAAATAAATTTTAGGTTATCTTCTCTAGAGCGATGTTTTTTAATGTTATTATATAATTCCGTCATGATTTTATAATGTATTTCATTCTCTCATTATAAGGCTTGGGTAAATACAAGCCTTATAAAATGTTCGCTACTTTTTAAGTTAATTAATTATATTAATAAAATAGATCTTCATAACTAAAATTTCCAACAATATCTATTGTTAAATTTGGAACTTCTAGTTGTTCTTTTGTTTTTATTGCTAATTTTGTTAAATTATCTTCTTCTTGAAAACTCATATTAAGCGAGATTGAATTTTGAGATATAAGTTTCTTGATATTTAGGCTTATTTTTTTTTCATCTAGAAAAATAAGGAAATCTTCATTTATATTATAATCCATAATTTTATTATGGCTATTTGCCTTGTTGCTAATTTCGAAAAAAAACATATCAGCATTCTTTCCTCCGAACAGCGTATTATGTCCATTACCTCCAGAAATTATATCGCAGCCATCTTCTCCATTAATGAAATCATTACCCTCATTACCATAAAGTGCATCACTACCTTTACCGCCAAAAATTTTATCATCCCCATCATATCCATAAATAATATCATTACCATGATTGCCAATTAGGTGGTTATTTACTTCATTACCAATGATATGATCGTTATCCTCACCTCCTATTACGTTTTCAATTATTGTTCCATACGCAATAGAAATGTTACTTTTTAGCCCACCTACATCAGAGAAAGCACCTTGATTAAGGTCTATTTTTTGCTCAAAATTATATTTCGAAAAATCCAGAGTATCATTGCCACCAGCATCCCATATACAACTAATAATGACATCGTCTGGTGAAGTTAAACTATAACAGTCTCTTTCTGTATTAGAATTAAAACCATAAATCGTATCATCGATTCGAGTCGTGATATTTTGACCATAAAATTTTTGGATAACGTAGACATCAAGTAGCATCGGACTCATTGGAAAATAAAAGCAAAAATCAGCATCTTGTGACTGCGGATAATTATAGGCCATGACGGAATACATTAAGCTATTTTGTGGTGAATATTTAAAAGCGTCTCCTTCTTTGAATGTATGAGGTAAACCAAGAGCATGACCTAATTCATGTCGATAAATGAGCTCTTTATAAGTTCCTGATTGAGGTGCTAATAAATCGTTATTAATATGAGCATTATTATTTTCATTCTTATAGAGAAAAATATTATCTTTATCTTCATAAAAATAAGTAGAGATTTTATCAGTTCCTTTTTTAAAATTATTTATCTTATTTTCTTGTTCTTTTGTTATGTCCGATTTTTTAATCCATTTTAATAATTTTGTTTCTGATAGATTAATCCAGACTTGTCCACTTTGACTATAATCTTCAATTCTCTCTACTTTTTTATTTGAATCAAAATCCCTTTTAGGGAAAAAAGCGACACCACCAATAAAATAGTCTGTATCATTAGTTAATTCATTTATATTATTATAAGCACCAATTTTTATATGAGTATCATGTTGAGTCCCTTTTTCAACGAAATTTATATTGGCCACATCTGACCATTGTTGTAATACTTTTTTAGCAAGCTTTTTTTGATGCTCATTAAATGTTGTGAGCGTCTTATATTTATCACCTCTTAATTGACTCCAGTTCGGAAAACTGAATGTTATTTCTGTAAAGTCACTATTAGGATCTTGTTTTTTCCATCTCTTTAATGGTTTAAAACTCTTTATTAATTCAATAATACCATTAAATTCTGAAATATCATGTTTATAAATAGTACTCATAATATATTAATATCCTTTTTATAAATATTTTCCATGTAAAAGCATGCTTATTTTATTTGTCTTGATATTAATTTTCTTTTAAAAATGGATTTTATTTAAAAAAAGAGAGGCGATTTAATCATATTTATATTGAGAAAAGTAAAAATGATAATAAACCAATAAAGGTTTATTATCATTTAAAAGAGGGAGAGTATATAAGTTAATTATGAAAAGTCTTTTTTATAATTACTCACCTTATTTTCTTTAAATGCAAATATAAATACAATAGCAAGTATAAGTGTATAGGATGCAAAAATTAACCAAATAGATTGCCAGTCTTTCATTCCATTAACTGTAAAATGATCAACGACCATACCACTTAAAATAGAGCCTGCGTATGCACCAACACCATTGACCATGGTCATAAACAATCCTTGAGCACTGGCTCTTATTTCAGGATTAACTTCATTTTCAATATAGATAGAGCCTGAAATATTAAAGAAATCAAATGCACAACCATAAACAATCATTGAAAGCATTAGCAATACAAATCCCCAAGGAGATGGATCGCCATAGGCAAATAATCCGAAACGTAAAGTCCATGCAATTATACTAATTAACATGACTTTTTTAATACCAAAGCGTTTTAGGAAAAAAGGAATTGCTAAAATAAAGGCAACTTCAGCCATTTGTGATACTGATAATAAAATTGATGGATATTGAACAATTAAACTATCAGCAAATTCAGGATTTTTAGCAAAATCATGAATAAAAGGACTACCAAAAGTATTGGTAATTTGAAGTACCGCACCTAATAGCATGGCAAATAAAAAGAATACTGCCATTATAGGTTTTTTGAATAAAACAAAGGCATCTAATCCCAAACGAGATGCCCAAGAGGTTGATTGTTTATGCTGGGCTGTTGGAATTTTAGGTAAGCAAAATGAATAGAGAGCTAAACAAAGAGAAGCTACTGATGCAATATATAATTGAGTGTTGCTGAGTTCTAATTTAAATAAACTTACACACCACATGGCGATAATAAAACCTATCGTACCGAAAACACGAATAGGGGGAAAATTAGCAACAGAATCTAGCTTGTGTTTATTTAAGCAAAAATAACCAATTGAATTTGAAAGTGCAATAGTTGGCATAAATGCTAATGCATTAATGAACATAACCCAGAACATGATTGTTGGATCAGTCACTGATGCCGCAAAGAATAAAGCAACCGCACAAATAAGATGACAAATGATATATAAGCGATTTGCAGGAATAAATTTATCGGCAATGATACCTAATAAACCAGGCATAATCAGAGCAGCAATGCCTTTAGAGCCATAAACTAATCCAACTTCAATCCCAGTGAAGTTTAATGTTTGCATCATGTATGCACCTAGGGTAATTAACCAACTTCCCCAGATAAAATATTGCATAAACATCATGCCTTTGAGCTGTATTTTTATACCCATAACAATCTCCACTGTTGGGGATATTGATTTTAGTGGAGCATAGGCAGCTATCTATTCTCCACTTTTTTTTTTATTGATAAAAAGTTATAAGCGAGCGATCACTTCACTGATCAGTTTTAAGAAGGTAGATTTCACACGTTCTGCGGTTTCAATAACTTCATCATGACTAAGAGGCTGTTCTAAAATGCCACAAGCCATATTGGTTAAGCATGAAATACCAATGGTATCAATACCTGAATGGCGAGCAATAAGTGCTTCTGGAACGGTTGACATGCCTACGGCATCGGCACCTAATGTTCTTATCATGCGAATTTCTGCTGGGGTTTCATAAGTTGGCCCTGTCCACCATGCATAAACACCTTGACGTAAGGTAATGTCTTGCTCTTTGGCAATATCAATAACAATTTGGCGCATAGCTTTGTTATAAACTTCACTCACATCTAGAAAACGAACACCTAATTCAGGGTTATTTGGCCCAATCAGTGGGTTGTTTGCAGTTAGATTAATATGATCCGTAATTAGCATTAGATCACCAGGATTAAAATCTGTATTTACAGCGCCACATGCGTTAGTGATAATCAGCTTTTCAACACCCAATGCTTTCATTACACGAACAGGAAAGGTGACTTCATCGAGCGATACACCTTCGTAGTAATGAAAACGACCTTTCATTGCAACAACCGTTTTTCCTGCAATTTTACCAATCACTAATTCATTAGCATGCCCCACAGCTCCTGATGCTGCAAAGTGTGGAATGGTGTGATAAGGAATATGTACGGCATCTTCTAATGTATCGGCAAAAGGACCTAAACCTGATCCTAAAATGATCCCAATAGTGGGTTTTTCTGTGGTTTTAGATTGAACAAATTCTTTTGCTTTATTAATTTCAGAAATCTGGTGCATGACTCTCTCCTATGTAAATTGTCATTACATTTTTAATTGTGCTTGAGAGTACTTTGCCTGATACACAGAAATGAACAACTTACTTTTTATCATTTTGAGATTAAGATCATGTTGTTTGTTTTGACTAAGGAACTATTGCTTTTTTTACAGTAAGATAGCGATATTCTTCTTTGAGTGGCTAAATAATTTAATAAAGGAAATGGCTATGCTATTGAAAAATTTAAAAGAACTTCAGTCTTCTAAGACTTCAAAAGCATTGAAACTTAAAAGCCTTTATAAATTAGTGGCAGAAAATGGCCCAATAAAAACAGAAACACTCACTGAATTGGCACAAATGAAGCCTGCTACTTGTGCTCGACTACTGGACGAGTTAAATGCGCTTCAATTAATTACAACCGCAGAATTAGGTGAATCAACGGGTGGTCGAAAACCTATTTTGTATAATATCAATACAGAAGGGGTGTTTTTAATTGGTATTGAATTAAGTAAGGTTTATTCAACCATTGTGTTGATGGATCTGAAACTTAATATGTTGGATAAAATTAAAATATCGCCAGAACCTTACTTATCTGCATATGAGATGACAGATAAGCTATTACCTAAAATTGATGCCTTGTTATTAAAAAATAACATCAGCTATGAAAAAGTTTTAGGGTTAGGAATTTCTATTGAGCATGTTGTTGAACATCAATTAGCTTCAAAATCCCTCAATGAAGAATTCAGTGAATTAGAGGCGCTATTACGTAAAAAAATTCCTACTTACGTCACCGTGGGTAGTGGAGTGCATTTTGCCGCTTTAGCTGAATTTCGTTTATATTATCGCCAAAAAACACAACGATTTTTATTTACTTCTTGTGATACCGAAGTAAGAGGATGTGCCATTATTGGTAATCAGTTTTTAACTGATACCTCAGCGACGATGAATTGTTTTGGTCATATGACGATTGATGTAAAAGGGCTATTGTGTGAATGTGGCTCTTATGGTTGTTTAAATACATTGTGTTCTTTAGATGCCATAAAAAATAGTATCATTCATCAAATAAGACGAGGAAAGCACTCTTTATTAACTTCTCTGGTCAGTACAGATGATGAAATTAACTATCACACGATTTTTCAAGCAATAGAAATGCGAGATCCTCTGTGTATTGATGCATTAGAAGAAGCGGCTTATTACTATGGGCTTGCTATTGCAAATACGATTTTAATGCTCCAACCTGATATTGTTGTTTGTGGCGGAACATTAATACCTAAATATACGTTTTTTGATACCGTCAAAAAAACGATTGAAACTAAACTCGCACTTTTCCCAAATATAAAAACAGAAGTTTATCCAGCAAGCCACGCTTATGAAATCGTTTCTCAAGGCGCTGGCGCTATGGTATTAGAGCATTTAGTTAATTAAATAATGAAAAAGGCGGTGTAATATCAATTACATCGCCTTTTAGTTTTTTATTGTTGTTTGTTTTTACTGCTTTAACCCTGGTGAGGTTACCTGCTAGGAGACAGGTTTATTGATATAGACTAACTTTTTGCTGCAAACTTCTTTTATTTACCTCATTGTGAGAAAGGTGATTCTTTTTATTTTTGGTTTAATTTAAACTATCTGAACTAACGTCTTATTATTGTGCCGTTACTTTACCCTGGTACTTTGTGCATTTGGGAGCCAATTATAAATATGCCTTACATACCTAGAGAAAAAATAGATTATCAAGCCATTGGCTATCGCTTGCGTGCTTACCGCATAGCCTCTTCATTAAAAGCTGAAGATGTAGCAGAAAGCTTGGGTATTTCTCGTGCTGCTGTGTATCGGTTAGAAAAAGGCGAAATTGTTAAAATTGAGACACTTGATAATCTTGCTAGATTATTAAATACCTCGTTAACCAGTTTGTTGGGTATTAATACTGAATATTATTCAAGTGCAAATGGCTTTTTTGAACGAATGCGCCAACTTGAAAGTCAATCTTCACATATTTATACCCACTTCGAACCTTTCTCTTACTTATTAACTTCAGATTGTTATGACAAAACATTGGTTGAAATGCTAACAGAGGCATCACCTTTAAATCTTTTGTCTGAAAAACAACAAGAAGTTTTGTCTATTTTAAAAGAGCGTAAGAAACATCAGTCCTTGCATTCGCCCCATATTTATAACCTTATTAGCCAGCAACAAATTGAAAAATTTCTTTATGTTGGCATGCTAGGTTCGGTTAATTTAACTAAAACACTGCAACAAGAAAGAAAACAACGAGCAAAAAACGAAATTCTTCATTTAATTGAAAAGTTAGAGCAAAAAAATAGTTATCTTAATATTGCAATCATTTCAGATACTATGCCGTCTTTAACTTTCCAATTATTTTATCAAGACAAAGTCCCTCTTTCTTTAGCCGTTAGCCCGTTCCGTTTAGGTGAATTCCCTAATGTCAGCACGGGCATTGCGACGGTAACCTCTTCAACTGAGGCGATATTTCAATATCAATCCCTCTTTGATAAATTATGGTTAAAAGCAACCAAGGGAGATGATGCAATTAACCTTTTAAAACAAATAGTCAGTCATTATTGATTGGCTAATGTGCCTAATGTTTCTGCTAATAAATCTGCAGCGACAGCAATATCACTAAATTCGGTAAATTCATCAGGATGATGACTAATACCGGCAACTGAAGGTGTAAAGATCATCGCCGTTGGATAAAGTGACGCCATATTCATTGAGTCATGGCCAGCACCACTTAGCATTGTCATATAGCTGATATCGTGTTTCTGGCACAAGCTTTCAATAACTTGGCAAATTGAATCATCTAGTTTGACTGGCGATTCAGCAGAAATCGGTTGAACATCAATAGAGACACCAAAATCTTTTTCTGCTTTTTCCACACTATTATTTAGGCGTTGTACAACACGCTGAATACTTTCAGTATCAATACCACGAATATCAACAGAGAATTTTACTTGTCCTGGAATTACGTTCATGGAGTTCGGCACAACATTGAGTTTACCCACTGTACCTACTGTGCCATAAACGGCTTCAGTACATGCTGCACGGTTGATATCGGTAATAATCCCTGCACTTGCCACTAACGCATCTTGGCGCTGATACATAGGCGTTGCACCAGAGTGATCCGCATGACCATTAACAGTGACTGAAAAACGAGTTGGTGCCGCAATACCATTGACAATACCAATAGTTTTTTTGTCATTCTCAAGGCGTTTACCTTGTTCAATATGAAGCTCAACAAAGGCACTATAACGATCAGCTTTGACTAAACAACTATCCAAATTATCATGCTGATAACCTAAAGATTTTAAAACTTCAAAGAAGTTATTGCCGTCATCATCTCTATTTTGTTCCCAGCGAGCTTTATCTATTTTTCCTGTTAATACCTTACTGCCAATACACGAAAAGCCAAAACGGCTAGATTCTTCCGCACGAAAAACAACAAGCTCAAGGTCACGTTTAAGTTGTTGTGGTTTGTATTGCATTAATGCATAAAAACCTGCAATAACACCTAAAGCTCCATCATAAGCACCGCCTTGAGGGACTGTATCAAGATGAGAGCCTGTACCTACTGCGGGTAGTGAACGATCTTTACCTGGTAAACGAGCGTAAAGTGTACCAATACCATCACGATAAACTTCAAGACCCGCTTCTTTCATTAAACTAGCAAGGTACAGATGGGCAGCTTCATCTTCTTCGCCATAAGCAATACGAGTTATCCCTTTGCCACTGTTGTCTTTTTTATAAATCTGCATTGTTTCAATTAATGCTTTCATATCATCAATTGAATAATGAGTTGCTGTATCTTGTTGAGTCATAAGAGAATTCTCCCGTGGTTTCTGTAATATTTATTTGTCTAAAAAATGAGACAATTTAAGGATTAAAAAAGCCATCTTTAAAGATGGTCACTGTTTTTATAATCATTGCTTATTATATTTACTGCTGAAGCTATATTTCGTCAATGACAATTAAGGTGAATTTCATATTCTGTGAGGTAGGTTTCAATTAAAAAGAGATATATAGCAGGGGTATTTCTTAAATGAACTTAAATTGTATTATAAATGTTATAAAAGCGATCGCTTTTTTATGTTAAGTATATTAAAGGCTATGTATTATAAATAAAAATAAGAATGATTATTAATAGTAAATTTAATTTTATAGGTATCATTTTCCTATTTTACTGTTAAATTTTAAAAAATTTTATAATAAGAAAGAACCATAAAAAATTGATGTATTATCAATTTATCCTTTCATTTTATAATATATTTACTCTCTATTTAGTATAAGCCTGATTATTTTTTAATTTTTTTTAAAATTTGACAATTAGCAATTTTACATTTTCAAGATTATTATTGATTTATTATTTAATTTAAGTGTTTTTAATGGAAAATAGCTGATTAAATAAAGAGTTAATAATTTAACTGCTATGTTATGAGAAAACGATTAGATCATATTTATGTTCAGCAGCGCGAGGAGATTATGATCCCAACGTATGATGAATTACAAAGCCAACTTGCATTTCCTTATTTTGATACAGCATCCCGAGAATAGCTATTTTACAAAGTGTCTATAAATTCATTCCTACAAGATAATGAATGAAAATCTGAAAATAGAATTATCTGTTTAATTAAAAGTAGAGACATAAAATGCATTTATGACCTAATTATCAAAAATGGTAAATTTAGCTTCATTCTGTCTGTTCGCTTCTCTTGTGTAAAACGTTTCATACATCTCCTTTTCGATTCTGATATTCATCAAAAGCCAAATAAAATTTCATACTTAAAGTAAATAGTATCAAAACCGAACGCTAAATTTGATTTATGTCATGTTTCTGTTCAGTAAATACACTTACTAACCAATAAAGATAGTCCAAAAAAGAATCATGTAGATCATTTTATATACAAACAATTATTTGTTTCACAAGGATATTATTTGTTTTCTACGGTATTACTCACTTATATCGATCAAAATACTCGATCGTATCGATCGAAAATTCGATCTGTAAAGTAGGGTTTAAAACCCTCACTATTTAGTCAAGAAATTAATTTTTGGCTGGAAAAACAATAAAAATGAAAGGAGGCATCTTTGAAAGAGCAGTAGCACAAGAGTAACAAGTAGATGTTATAGCAAACAGTTAAACCCAACCTTTACGACCTCGATGGAATAGGACACAAGGATTGTGGTCAGGCACCTTCTATTCTCCGCGATGGATAGAGGGTGCTCGACGTCAAACAAAAGCAAAGCAAGTGGAGACCAAATAATGAAGTCTATCAGTTTACAAAAAATTAGAAAGCGTATTTTGGCACAGCCAGAAAAATATTTAAATATCAAAAAACAGCGTGGTATGACCTTACTCGAAATTATTATTGTGTTAGGCATCATCGGTACTATTGCTGCTGGGGTTGTTATTTTGGCACAACGCGCTTTTGACACTAAAGCAATTACAGATTTGGCAACGAATGCCAATAGTGTTCGCGTGGCAATGAAAGACGCATATGGTCCAACCGGTGAATATCCTAGTGAAAATAATACTGCTACAGCAGCTATAAAGAATTCAGCAGATTTGACAAAATCTGGAGTAGCCACGCCAATAGGGAAGTTGGCTGCATTAGGCAAAATATCAGCAGATGAAGCATTAAATAGTATTTCTAGCAACTATATCAATATTGGTGCAGGGAAAATAGGCGGAAAAGACTCTGCTGGTTACTATATTGTGTTAAATGGACTTAGTAAATCACAGTGTCGCGGATTATTGAACCAAGTTGCTAATCAATGGGATTATGTTTCAGTATCAGCCGCCGAACAACCTGCGGGGACATATACTGCAACTGGTATTATAGATTTAGGGGCGGCAGTCAATGGTCTTGCTGTAGATGCAGATGGCAAATACGTTGACGGTAGTGCTACAGCCGATGGAATTTACCGCTCATTAGATTCTGCCGGTGATGTTCTTTTAACACCAGATGCGATCGTTGGAATGTGCCATGACAATAATGGTAACGCGATTATCTTAGGTAGCCGTTAATTTTATCTATCTTAACAGCCCTCATTTCGATGGGGGCTGTACCCCAAACATGGATAAATGCAGGAGCACATCGTGGTGAATGGGTCTGTAACAAAAAAAAGGATAATAAAGTCCCAAGGTTTTTCACTTTTAGAGGTGATTTTTGTTTTAGCCTTTTTAGGGATTTTATTAGCAGCGGCGGCTACTTATGCCAGAAAGTTAATTGACGAAAGAACCCGCCAGACTGCGGCTGATGCTGTCGCTCAAGAAGTATATGGAATGCTTCGATTTGTTAATACAGATAGCATTAAAGTATCCATAAACAACAAAACAAAAAATATTATTAACCCGTTATATCAACAATCGGGTGATGCTATTTCTGATGATCCTAATGATAAAAACATTAAAGGAATACAATTAAATCCTCTTTGGCTAGCTCATCCTGGTTCTTCTGTTGATGCAACAAGCCCCACGGTGTCACCTTATATTGCTAGAAGTTATTCAAGAGATATTACTTACCCAATTTCAAACTCGATAGATATTATTGACAACGGTGTTACATATCAGAGTCACTCAATGAAGTGGAGTAACGTTCTCTGGCCAAATGCGTCTTCTCGACATTATTTTACTGATAGTGGATGTCAAGGCGCGAGCGGTAATGTCTATTTTAATCAGCAATTTATTAGTTGTAATGAAAGCAAAGTTCTTCATAACAGCGAAATCGCTATTTCACGCATTGATTTTGTCAGTGATAAGGGAACAGAAAGCCGACCTGCCAACCCAAGTCACGTTGTATCCGTAGGCATTAATCGTGTGGATGTGTATGTCAGTTTTGATCCTATAGATAAAAAAATTGCCCGAATTGACCAGTTTGTTTCGCCACTGATCACCGCATTTAGAACAAAGAAAATCATGCCAAATATGGATGGTATTTATTTGGTTCGCCAATCGGATGGAAACAATGACAATAACTGGACTTTGTTGAATAAAACAACGGGACAACCCGCAGGTCCAGCCCCTTCACCAGGGCAGATACGTACTGATTTGGCAACCTATGCTGACTTGCCTGACCTCGTTGATAAATTATCGAAAGATAAAATCTATGCATTGCGTTTTACCTTTGATGGTAAAGGCGATTATCTACGAACGGATGGATTAAATTCGACAACCAAACTTTGCTGGAATACTGCGACGGGGATTGCGGGGCCTTGTTTAACTTCGCCGTCAGCCGATGCATTAGTTCTAAAACGCCGAGATAACCCACAAGAATTTGCCAACTTGCAAGTTAACAGTGTGGTTTCTACATTGAGCCATAAAAATGCAGATGGGAAAACCGTGGTGGATGAATATTATACGGCGCCTCGTATTCAGTATAAATCATTCAATAACACAGGAACTCAAGTAGGACCTTATTACAAAGGCGGTGTTAATAATAAGGAAATGTGTAACGCGATGACTAAGCAGTGTGGTGAAGGCCCAACCTCTGTAACCGTTGCGGATGAAGCCAATGGTGCAATCTCTATTCCTTTGCAAACCTGTCCAGCGGTCGTGAGTAGTAATGGACAGACTATTCCTATGAATCAACGAGTGAGTGTCGCTATTTCCTCTGTTGTTTCCGGTATTGTCAAGGATGAAAACATACCTAACCCTAGCGAAGATAATCTCCCGACTCAAACAATCCCCGATATCTTTAACCGTCAGGATAATAATCTGAAGTCTCTCTCTAATAGCCAAGTTACCCTAAATCGGTTAGGTGGTACGGTTTTTCAAATCACAAAGAATACACAAACCCGCACATGGCGAATAGCAAGCATGGTCGCCTCTGAAGATTCAACCAATATTTTGAAAGGAAAGTCACTGATTTATTTTAATCCATCTTGGCTATCCGTCATGGTAACTACTTGGTGTAGCTCAGTTGATCAGCAGCCCTGAGTTTTTTTCAGGTAAGAAGTTCTTATTTATTTTCTCAGAATTATGTCGGTATTTATTAATGGAAGGAAAAATGAAAGCAAAAATAATTTCCGGGATTGTACTGATGACATTGTCATCGTTTTCTCTGGCGGCTAGCAATATGGAAAATCCCACTACAGTAAGTGATTTATCTCGTAGTCCGTTTAAAGCGGATCGAGAAAAAGCACAAAAACTAGCAGAAGCCACTACAGCGCCAGAAACGGATAAATATGAAACTACCGTTAAACCATCAATTTCTCCAATGGTGGTTGTGCCGTCAATTAAACCCGTAGATGCAACAGTTAGTGCTTTGAAATTAGAAGAAAAACAATTGCTTAGTTCGGGGATTGGTGTTTGGGCTCAAGCTCAGGGATTACGTCTATTTTGGAACAGCAACCGAGATTACCTTATTTACAGCACCATTAATATCACAGGTAAAAACCGCGACGAAGTTCTAAGTCAATTGGGTGAATTGTTTCGCTCAGAGAATTACGGTCTGGTGGTCAAGCTTTATGAGAAAAATAATGTGCTCGTCATTGACGGTCAGTAATACAGAATGGAATAAAGGAACTTACCACAATGAATGTTATTAATTATAAATTATCCTGTCTGGCTGCAATTTTATTACTTCAGGGATGTACAACTGAATTTAATCAAAAATATACGGATAAGGATTTATTCGATAATAGTCCTGGTTTGCAGAACTTAGAGACACAAAAGCAGCAGGCTTTTACCAAATATGACAATGCTTTTTTAGGTAAACCTGTAGCTTATAATGCACAGCAGCAACGACTGCTCGCACAGCATGTGGAATTTCATTCAGACATTCCTGTGTCTCTAAATACGGTATTGGATGCTCTATCCGAGCAAACCGCAGGAAGCTATCAAATTAATGATAAGGTGCCAGGAAAGGCATCTGGGCAAGCATCTACAGAACCTCTTATTCATGATAATAGCGTGAAATTCTCAGGGACATTTGAAGAATTTATGCGTTATCTGTCTACATTGTATGACGTAACGGTCAATCTGTCTGAAAATAATATTCTTCAGGTAAGTGTATACAAGACTTATGCGTTAAAACTGGACTTTTTCGGCGAAGATAACACCTATGATTCCAGCCTTGATTTGTCTGGCAATGAAGCTATCAGAGGTGGGGTATCAGGTAAATCCGAGATCAAATTCAAGAGTAGTTTCTGGCAAGATATCACTGACATGGCAAACAAATATGTTTCCAGTGGTGTTTATAATATTTTCAAAGATATGGGGGTGATGACATTCAGTGGACGACCGTCTGAATATCTAGAGCTTGGCAGTGTCTTAAAAGATTACAAGCAAATCAACAGCAAGCAGTTTGTTATCACTTATAAAGTATTTATTCTCGATAAAAAGAAACTTCGTAATCTAGATGGTGAATTGGGACTAAAACTCAAAAGCGGTGGTACGTCACTGGGTTTGAATTCCAGTCTCATCGGTACTCCATCGGGTGATATTTATTTCGGACGAGACTTCTATGCAGATGGTCGTTTAGGTGTCGCGGCAAAACTAGATGCACTTTATCAGCTTACAGGAAGTAAAGTGCTGCAAAGTGGAACAATGGTTACACGTAACAATATTCCTGCGCCTTTAAATCTGACTGAATCTCAAAACTATGTATCCAGTATTACAAGTACGCTTTCTGACACAATCGGAGGTGCTTTCAGTTCTGCTGTTGCCACTGACACTATTACTACGGGAACTAGCGTTATCTTGACACCAAGAGTTCTCTCCGATGGTCGAGTCGAGCTCACCTCTGCCTACACCAAGAAAAATCTTAACGGTATTGAAACATTCCCTCAAGGTGCCACAGGTAATCAAAATCAAGTACAACTGCCTAATGTCAGTACGACTGAAATGTTTAATACCGTGGATGTGACTCCAGGTTCACTGATTATCGTTGGAAAATACCAGACAGAAGTGAATACGGACAGTCAGGGGCTGAAGATTTTAGGTGGTAATTTGGACAAAAATGATACTTCATCCACTGTGGTCATGGTGGTTGGTGTGGATTACTACAATAAGCCGTTTCAGGAAGGTCAATAATGCTGACTGAAACAATGAAGGCGCATCGGTTGCATATTGGAACATGGTGGATACCGCTACCTTCTACCACAAATGCACAACGAACACGCGCGGTTCGTTCCTTATTAGAACGACAATATCGAAGTGTCACCTATGATGTTGCTGGTAAACAGGAAGACGGTACTCGGACGCATCAAGGATTGACTGAATACCACTCGTCAAATCGAGAGTCACTAGCGCTGTATATTCGTTTGTTATATGGCGATGGCATATTTTACTCCAAAACGGAAGACGGGATGATCTGGTTGCTGATCATCAATGATGGAGTCATCGTGCCAGGTACTGATTGTCTGCTTAATCCGCTGGTTTTTGATTCTTTAATGGAAGATCGCAAGTTCAGTCAGTACAAGACGTTATCAGTAAAAGAATTGTCAGAAGACTGTGAGAAAGACATCTTAGTGCACTATGAGGCCAGCCAGTTACGGTTAAAAAAACGGCGTTATTTTTTCTATGCAATATTGGCCTTTCTGGGGTTAGTTTTGCTGGCCATTCCTACGACATTCATCCTGATGGGGTAGATTATGAGCCGTTCATTATATAACTGGTTATATCGGGATACGCTATCAACGCGTGGCAGGATGGGGCTGCTAGTTGGAGGAACACTCGTTTTAGTAGCCTCTGTGTCTGGCGGTGTCTGGTATTACTTTCATGCAATTACGCTTGAGAAAGAAGCGCAGGAACGTCAAGCAGCATCTGCGCTTCAGCAAAAACGCACAAATATTCGTAACTTTTATACGGCAGCATTAAGTGGAACAGATGTTAGAGGCTTTCTCTCATTATATACGGAAATTTTGCGCAGCCGTCAGCCATTAACACTGGCAGGATTTCGAGAAGACAATTTCAATTGCACAACCGATAGTTGCAGTTTTTCTTACCAGACTGGTGAAAACGTTGTTTTCAGTATTCAGGACATGCAATTTAGGAATACATCGTATGTGCCGTCATTTTCTCAAAACTCAGTTGATTATACGGGTATTTCTTCAAACATGAATAGCAATCCAACACTGGATGCCTTTGAACGACAACAGAAAATCATTGAACCCGCCTGTAATGACATACTGAATTATATCTACAGCTATAACTCGTTGGTTGATGCGGAACGACGTTTCATTCTAACTGAGCTACCAACTTCAACGGTGAGTGCGGATGAAAGTGCGCTCCCAGGAAATCCAGATAATCATGGATTGTTGGTAGGACAGTGGAAGGTATCTCTACCTGATAACTATGTCAGTGTATTTTCATTTTGGCAGGACAAACCGTATAGCACTTCCTTTGTTTTCAAGTCAGCAGTTGGAAAACAGGGTAATCTCGATATCAGTGGGACATTCTTATGCAAAAAATAAATATTATTCTTCCAGTGTTATTTCTGACTTCTTTTTATCTGCAGGCAGCCCCAACGGATACGGCTTCTGCATCACAACAGACAACCCCAACAGAAATGTCTGGCAAAGTTGCAACCACTGTATCTGCACCAGTAACTGCTGGGCAAGATCAACTCGTTAAATCTTTACAGGATGACATAGCATTTGAACGACAAAAGCGCCAGCTCAGTAATGAGCTAGCGTTGGAAAAACTACGTGCAGAGCTTCAAAAAGTGCGTGGTGATAGTACTCCAACGGCTATTATGCCAGTCACACCACCGACAGTGACGCAAAAAATTGAAAAACCTTTTATCCCATCTATTCCACAAGTTAGGACAGTTGCACCACCGTCAGTTGTTCTCGTTTCACAAGTTGCAGGAGTAACTCGAGTAGGCGTGTCAATTAATGGGCAAATCCAACTCGTTGGGCGTCATGAGATATTCTCCGCCAATGGCAGAAAATATCAGTTAGAGCCGACGAAGAATAATATGTTAGTGGCCAAGGAAGTGAAGTGAATGCTCTTACCACTGTTTTGATGTTGGATGAATCTGTGCTCGCCTCGGCTGACTGGGTTTTCCGTCAGCCAGAAGAAGGAATGCTGTGTGGCGAAAAAGATAATCTGAGTTATTTGTTGGTTAGTGATTTACGTATCGATACTTTGGCTGCGGTTCAAGTTGATTATGACTACCTGACTCGAGTAAAGAAAATGTCATGTGTGGGCGTCGCGCTAGTCTCTGGTGAATTGTATTACCAGATCCTAGAAAATATCACACTATCTTTGCTAACAGACAACCAGAGTAAATCGACAGAGATACAGCTTCAACTAGAAAATTTGTTGGCACACGCCGCTTCTTTGGGAGCCAGTGATGTTCATATTACCCGGCGAGAGGCAATTGCAACGGTTGAGTTACGCATCAATGGTGTGCTTATTCCTGATGAGCAAATGCTTTCCTCTCGGTGTGATGAAATGGTGTTTGTTCTTTATAACGTGCAGGCCAGTACCAAAGAAACGACATGGAATCGTAGTGTGCCGCAAAGTGCCAATATTTTGTACACCCTATTAGGAAAGAAATACCGCTTTCGATATGCCCACTTTCCTATCTTTGGCGAAACAGACGGTTGCTACCATGCGGTGCTACGTATTATTCCATCCGGTGTGCGTAAAAGTAGTCTAATCGATTTGTGTGAAATGGGGGTATCAGATGCAGAGGCTCAAGATATGAGACGAATGTTGAGTAATCCTTACGGCGCGTATCTGGTTTCAGGGACTACGGGTTCGGGTAAATCCACGACCTTAAAGGTATTGATGGAGTGGATGCAGCATTATCGTTATGACGATAAGGGTAGTTTTCTGACCATTGAAGACCCCGTGGAATATCAGATTGCTGGAGCACGACAAAGCTCAGTACTGGATGCTGATGACGGCGGTTTTCATATCGCCATTAAATCCGCTCTCCGACGTGACCCTGATGTATTGATGGTGGGTGAAATTCGAGATCCTGTTTCCGCGAATGCACTCTCTGGTGCCGTTGAAAGTGGTCACTACTGCTTCACCACGGTTCATGCCGGTAACATTGTAACGTTACTGCAACGGCTATCAGCGCTAGGGATGACCAGCGATAAATTGTCAACACCTGGCTTTATTGCAGGTTTGCAATGCCAGAAATTGCTCCCAGTGCTGTGTGACCATTGTAAACGACCTCATTTAGGTGCGGTGTTAGGGGGAGGAACATTTGATGTGTATGAGCGTAATCGTGATGGGTGTGAGAAATGTAATTACAGCGGGATTTCTGCCCGTCAGTTAGTCATTGAGTATATGCGCCCAACAGATCCAGAGTTGTCGGCTATTTCTCATCAGAATTGGTACGGTGTGTACAGTGAGTGGAGAAAGAAAAGGCACACCGTAGATACTTTGGCTGAAGGATTTGATCTAAGAGAAAAAGCCGTGGCCTGCGTGTTGGCAGGGCGGGTATGCGTGCTCTGGTTTTATCTGGAGTTCGGAGACGTGGAACCAAAAAATATGGAGGTGTTGCTTGGCAAAATTCACTAAAAAGCAACGGGCTTATCTTTATCAATTTTGTGCGGATATGGTAAAGGCCGATTTGCCACTGTATGACTCCATTGTCAAGTTGCAGACTGAAGGACAAGGTCTGCTCGGAACGGGGTTTGCAAAAAAACTACAAGTATTTCTGGACAAGATGGCGACAACCGAGTCTGTATCGGGTGTGTTTGAAGGATTTGTCCCACGTGAAGAGCTCGGTGTGATTTATTCCTCAGAAAAAAGTGGTTCTCTGGCTGAGGGCTTTCTCAGTATTGTGACGACCATGAAATTTGAGCAACAACTGCGCGCACAATTGATTAAAGCGGTAACTTCTCCATTAATCATGCTGTGCCTCGCCCTAGTGGTGATAGCGGGATATGCCGTTAAGGTTTTCCCCGCTTTTGAACGCGTTATTCCAACTAACCGCTGGCCTGAATTAACACGCGTTTTGTACAGTTTTGGTACCGCGCTCTATCAAGGTTTATGGGTACACATACTGATAGCTTTTGTGCTGATTATCATTCTTATTCGTCTGATGATGTACAACGTTACAGGAAAGTTACGGAATAATTTATTAGATAAAATACTTCCGTTTTCCACATATAGAAGGATGTCGGCCTCTCTCTTTCTCAGCAGTTTGTCAGCAATGTTACGTAACAACGTTCCACTCAATGAGTCACTGGATGTTATCCGACTGAATTCGAACCGTTGGATGAGAAATCATTTAGCAATTATGCAGAATAATATGGCGTTGGGACAACCTTACGGAAAAGCAATGAGTACAGGCTTACTTGGTGCAAATGAGTTGCTGAACATCAGTTTATATTCCAGTTTGCCGTCATTCTACGACGTTTTGCTAGCTGTCTCTGATCGTGCCAAGAAAGATATTGCCGATAATATCGAGCGCCTTGCTGGTCTTTTACGATCACTATCCACATTAGTATTAGGAGGATGTGTGGTTTGGGTATTTGGTGCCTTATATGCGCTGTCTGATGCTATTTCTCAAATGAATACCTTTAATTGAAAGGTCAGGAGATAAATATGAAAAAATATAATATTTCACGAATAAACCAAGGGATCATGCTTTCTTTTATTCTGCTGTCATCAGGGGTTTTAGCTAGCGATAATTTGAATTTTAAATATACCCGTGCAGATGTTTCTAGCTCAGATGGCAGCTTGTCAAAAGTTGCAAATAGTTGCCATACCTTGACAGACCCAATTAATATTCGTGTGCTATTTGGACCTATGGATACGACCTATAAAAGAGTACGACTGATAGTAAACGGATTCAATGCGACTTACGGTTATGCCCCTTATGTTCAATCCAACGCATTGGAAAAATCAGCGAAACCAACGGTGGATCCATCACGCTCCTTATTTGGCGCGAGTACGACAGGAGGGGTTGCAGTTACAACACATTTAACCCAGCGCCATCCTACAATGGGATTTAAGGACATGTTTTGTTTTAGTGAGCCATTTGTAGATCGGGGACGGGAGGAGCTTTCACCTTCTTACTATTATACCCCTATATATGAAAATCCTCCTTATGAGCCTGGCTTTAGTAATGCTGATTTTGAACGATATTGTCAAGGAAGAACATTTACAGGAGGGTTAGCAGGTGTAGGTACCTATTGGCCTGGCTATGACCCTGTATACTCACATGCTCGGCCTAGTGCGCTAGTAGAAACTTATATGAAACAAGATTGGAAGGACTATATGGGGAAATACATGTTCTATCGCCAAGTAGGCTTGGTTCCTCCAGAACCAGGAGATAAAGGAGACTATACCATATATAAAGATGATATCAATTCACAGCAAGGAATTGGCTGTGAACTTGGAAGTGACAAGCCTTGTTTAGCCGGATTTTCCAGTAACATTGATATTGAATTTCCTCTTCATATGAAAAAGCCTGAAAAGAGACCCGATATGACAATTTACCAAAGCAAGATCGGGTCAGGCGAATTTAATATAAAAATGAACAACAGAAATATTTCAGTTGTGCAATTGCAGATATATGACGAGCGTGAAGGACAAATTAGCAATCTAAACGAATTTGTGTGGGAGAGAACAAATTTTGCTAGCAATGTGTTGAAGCTGACAAAAATACCCTCCTCGTCTGTGGTATCAGCAGGAAATGTCGCGAAAGACCCTTATCAGCCATTTTACACTAAAGATGTTGTACCCGATGAACGACTCAATAAAGAGTATTATAGAGGAACGTTACTTGGCGCTAGTTCACTAAATCAAAAATACAACGATAACAATAATAAAGTTATTGCTCTCTCTTTACCGGCAGAGTCACGCGGTGATATTAACCTTGTGAATACAGATAGTCTGACATTTCAAATAGATTCAGTGAACGGTTTTGCTGCTAATATAGTCGATGGCCTACCCATTGGCGGAAGTTCTGAAGGTGGCACGAGAGTCACTATATATGGTCAGCCCCTCAAGTTTAATCCAACAAAGAGTGGAGACGTTGAACGTTTCAATGCATTGCAGGTAAGAAATGCTTGTTACTGATAACTGGAGGTAATCTGTGATGGTGATTGAGCAAGCGTATTACTTCATATTTTTCGCTCTTTTCCTCATAACAGGGATGTGTGTGGGAAGTTTTATGAATGTTGTCATTTATCGTCTGCCTCTTATTCTTTTGGGAAGCGAAGATAACGAAAGACGTTTTTCTCTTGCTTGGCCACCATCACATTGTCCTGTTTGTCAGGGGCGGATACGATTTTATGACAATATTCCAGTACTGAGTTGGTTGGTGTTACGGGGTAAATGCCGATATTGCCGAACGCCGATATCGGCCGTTTATCCCCTAACAGAAGCGATTACTGGGTTATGGTTTACTGGCGTTTATTTGAGTTTAAATGATCCTGAGATAACGCTGTTGACATTATCTGGCCTTGCAAGCCAGCTTCCTCTTCTGGCGCTGTTTTGTCTGTTGTACTGCGTTATGGTCATTGATATCCGTTATTATCTTATCCCTGATGTTTTATCATTGGGAATATTGTGGGCTGGTTTGGTCTTTTCTGTCAGTGGACTTCTCTCTGCTACACCAATTCAGTCGGTACTCGGTGGTGTGTTTGCTTACAGCGTTCTCTGGTTGGTACAACAAGGGTATCGAGTTATCCGTGGATTTGAAGGACTAGGTCGAGGGGATGTTAAACTTTTCGCGGCTGCTGGTGTGTGGCTTGGATTGAATCAAGTACCATGGCTTATCTTGCTATCCGCTGTTTGTGGTGGTGTGTTATATGGGGTAAGAACTTTCTACCAAAAAAATTCTCTTTTACAAGTTTCTTGTACATCGTCTGAATGGGATACAGATCATAGCGAGAGTGATATTAGGAGTAACAAGCTTTATATTCCTTTTGGTCCCGCGATTGCATTAGCATTCCTGTTACTTTATTTAATCCAAATATAATGAAGAGGATCACCAAACAAAGAGTTATCCATTTTTTGGTTCCGGGTCGTTTGGGAGTGGGTTTTTTACTTGGTGTGAGTTTTATGCTGTGGTTAGCGATAGAAAGAAAAAATCAATTTGATGAGTGTATTCTATTTATTATTGATTTTACCCACTTAATAAATTCTTAAACTTGAAGGTTATTTTTACATGAATATATTCGCACCTCGCAGTTATTTCCAACCTGTATTGGCGGGGCTTAGTTTGATTTTTTTTAGTCATAGTGTTTTGGCTATGGATTGTTTTGAAATGGCTGGAGATGACGCTGGAATTGATCCTGATTTACTACGGGCGATTGCTTGGCATGAATCACGAATGCAATACGATATTATTGGTAAAAATCCTGTATCTGGTTATGGCATGGGACTTATGCAGATTGATTCGCAGCATTTGGATTACATGAAAAAATGGGGCGTTAACCGTGAGTTGCTCGTTTCTGATATTTGTACCAATATTTACAGTGGCACGTTGATTTTGGCTCGAACATTTAACAAATGGGGGGCAACATGGGAAGCAGTCGGTGCTTATAATGCTGGTTTTGCGAGAACACCTAAACAGAATATCAGGCGAATGAGTTATGCCCAAAAAATTTATACGACATATTGGAAACTTAAAAATAGTGGTACTCTTCAATAATATATTAAATAAAAATACGATTATTTTACCCTGTTATATTAAGTAGCTTATTCAATAAACAAAGAATTTATTTTTCATTCAAAATGTTAGTGTTATTAAATTAACTTAATTTAAGTCATATATTGTTTTTCGAAAATAATAATCAATGAGATATTTTAATAAAAAGTTTTTAAATTAGTGTGATAACTAAATTAATTATGGAGTTAGTGATGAAATATCATTTAATCCTATGGGGAGCACTGTTTTTTATTTTTAATACTCGGCCATTATATGCGGATACATTATTTTTTGGCGATTCTTTAACAGCTAGTTATGGTGATTTTGGGCGAAAATTAATTAATGATAATGTTAAGGTAGAGTATGTTTCTGGTTCAGGGTTACTTAATGATAGTAAAAAAAATTGGTTACATTTTGTTAATAATACAGACTTGAGTGAGTATGATAATGTGATTATCAGTCTTGGTACAAATGATTTCGTCAAATATAGCCAAAATGATTACAATGAATATTATATTCGTCTATTTAATTTGATTTCTGAAATTCAAAATCAAAATCCATTAGTAACGATTATTTGGTTGTCACCACCACATTTGAAAAATGTAGAACATGAAAAGTATCTGATTAGTACGCGTGAAATTATTAAAAATGGCGCAGATATCATGCAGTTTCATTATATTGATATAAATCGGCCTCATATATTAGGTACTGACTGGCAATCCGTGGTAGATGGTCAGAAAGTTCGTACTGATGACGGAATACATATAACTCAGGCAGGTAGCCGACGAGTGATCAGTGAATTAGTAAAAAGCATGAACCAATATGAGAACAATAACGACTAGAGAATTGCCTGCGTGGACAATATATACAGAGAAATATGTTGGTCAGTTACTCACTTCAGAAGCTAGCTATAATTTGAATAGAGCTTAGATTAGAAATAGATGGAATACATTTCTTGGTTTAATGAGCACTATGTTTAATTAAACATAAATACTACTCAATATAGTGTTTTTTGAATGATACTGAAGATGACATGTAGTGTTATCCACTGAATTTGTGGGTAAATAACCAAGGCAGTACGGAGGAAATATACAGATGAAATTAAAAATATGTTTACTGACAGCACTATTTACCGTGAGTACAGCCTATGCTGCACAGTCTACAGTTTTGCTGAAAGAAGCAACACCAGCAGGCGAAGGCAAGATAATCGGTGAGGTTGTTATCACAGAAACGGACTATGGATTATTATTTACACCAAAACTAAGCAATTTAGTGCCTGGTGTTCATGGTTTCCATATTCATGCAAAAGGATCTTGTGCTCCTGATATGAAAGACGGTAAATCTGTTCCTGCATTAAAAGCAGGGGGGCATCTTGATCCTGAAAACAAAGGTATTCATTTAGGTCCTTATAGTAAAGATGGGCATTTGGGTGATTTACCAGGGTTAGTGGTTAATGATAAAGGTGTCGCTGATTATGCTGTATTAGCGCCTAAATTGACCAAGCTTAGCCAAATTCAAGATAAAGCTATTATGGTACATGTCGGTGGTGATAATTACTCAGACAGTCCTGAAGCACTTGGTGGCGGTGGTGCAAGAATGGCTTGTGGCGTGATTAAATAGATTGATGGGTAGTACCTAAGTGAGTTATCAATAAATATAAAAAGCCATCTGTATAGTAATAGCAGGTGGCTTTTTGCTAATAACAGCCAATGCTTCAGTACCTATTATTGTACTCGCTATTTGAAAGAAGTGATTTAGGGTAATAATCGCAAAAAGATGGTGCCCGAACTCGGAATCGAACCAAGGACACGGGGATTTTCAATCCCCTGCTCTACCGACTGAGCTATTCGGGCAACGGGGCGTATTAAACCCGATATCGCCTTGCTCGTCAACGTTATTTATCACAAAACCGTTCGATTGCTGTTTTTTTAAACTCATTGGGTATTAAAACGCTATTTGTCGTGGGAGATGAGTAAAAATAAAGCTAAAGTCTTTTGTAATACTCAAAAAATACATGACGATAAAACAGTTTATTAAGTCTTAATAACAAAAAAAGCTTCCCCAAATTCATTGAGGAAGCTTTGTTTTTTTGGATTAAGCATCAACTAACGATAGTTACGTTGAGCTGTACTGACTTTCTCAAGATAACGACGAGATTGGTCGGCAGGGTGCTTATTACGTAATGTGGTATACACCTGCGTTGGCTCTAAGTTGTTAATCATGGCAGCAGCTTGTTTCTTATCGTTATGGAATATCCGCAACACACTACCTGCACCACCGTTGTAAGCCTGTATAACGGCGTAACGGCGCGAAACAGGATCTTTGATATCGCCAAGGTAGCTATTTTGTAGAATTGAGATATAAGCCGCACCAGCATCGATATTATTAGCTGGATCAAATAAGTAACTACGACTTGGTTGCCCAGATTTTCCTTGCATTCGGAATACATCTCGTCCAGCCGTTGCTGGCATAATCTGCATTAAACCTAGCGCATCAGAACTACTCACGGCATACGGGTTAAAACTTGATTCAATTTGCATAATTGCCAAGATCAGTGATGGTTCAACCCCATATTTAGCCGCGGCTTGTTGAACTAGCGGTAAATATTTATGAGCACGCTTATCAAGGTGATTAGGAACAAGATTAATGGTGACATACCAAATGGTATTCATACCAGATTGACGTTTTTGTAATTTATTGGCAATCAGATAATCTGCAAACTTATTGGCTCGCCATTCCCAGCGTATAGGTTGTCCCGTATTATCAAGAACCTGCCCAGATAAAAACGGCTCAGTGCTGTGAGGAATATTATTAACGTCAGAGTAGAGGTCAATAGAACCTGGATCTTCACCCATTAATAACGTTGTGACTATCGCTTTATGCAATTGGAATTGAGGCGCATCATCACCTAAAGTTTCTATCGTAATTGTACCTGCTTCAAAATTAATATGGCTACGTGTTTTATAAGCATTGGTATATTTTACGTAATCTTTAGGGCCTGCGATTAATACTTCCTTCATACCCCAAATCATTTCGATATTATTGGCAAATTGTCCCATAAGAATATCGAACGCATTGGTATCCTTTGCGTAATCAGGTTCAAATGTTTTTGGTGGTTGGCTACTACATGAAATGAGTAGAGGGGCGATAATCAGCAAGAGAAGGATTTTTTTCATGGTCAATTGCATCGCTATGGTGAATAAAATACCAGAGCCTTAAAGGCTCTGGAAAAGTGAATATTATTTTTCAGGTGGTGTGTAACCGTCAATATGAACATCATGGCCTTCGAATAAAAATCGCACCATTTCTTGTTCTAATAGTTTGCGATCATCAGGATTCATGGTGTTAAGTTTTTTCTCATTGATAAGCATGGTCTGTTTTGTCATCCATTGAGCCCATGCTTCTTTTGAGATCTCATTGAAAATGCGCTTTCCAATTTCTCCTGGGTACAACTGAAAATCAAGTCCATCAGCTTCTTTGTTAAGGAAAGTACAAAAAATAGTTCTGCTCATAATAAATCCTCAATATCGCAGGGATTAGCTTAGGCTAATTGTCTAAGTAAATTCTCTACAGGTGCTGCTAACCCTACGGTTGCAGGTGTCTGTAAGTTATACCAAAGTCCTTTTTGCGCCTCCATCATAGAGGTAAACTCTGAGAGTCTTACGCAAATTGGCACAATATCTAAATGAAAGTGGCTAAAAGTATGTCTAAATGAAATCAGTTGCTCTGATTTATTATTATCGAGCCCATGCTCGGCTAGCCACTGTTCTAAAAGCGCTTTTGTTTCAAATTGAGGAAAGGCAAATAACCCGCCCCATATTCCTGCTGGTGGCCTTTTATCTAACCAAACAAGATTATCATATTGTAAAATAAGAAAATAAGTTGTTTTTTCTGGGATGACTTTTTTCGGTTTTTTCCCAGGATAATCCGCCCAATTATTTTGAGCATAAGCGATACAGCCAGTATTTAATGGGCATAATTCACATTTAGGCTTACTTCTTGTGCAGACCATTGCCCCCAAATCCATCATTGCCTGATTAAAATACTCTACACCTTCAGTTGGAGTGACGTTTTCGCTGATCTCCCACAACTTATTTTCAACCTCTTTTTTACCCGGCCAGCTTTCGACAGCATAGCAGCGTGCTAAAACACGTTTCACATTACCATCAAGAATTGGGTAAGGTTTTTTCAGTGATAACGATAAAATAGCACCAGCGGTTGAACGACCAACACCAGGTAAGGCACAAACGCCCTCAAAGGTATCAGGAAACTGCCCTTGATGTTTATCTACAATGTGTTGTGCTGCTTTATGTAGGTTTCTGGCTCTTGCGTAATAGCCAAGTCCTGTCCATAAATGAAGCACTTCATCAAGAGGTGCTTTAGCCAATGCGCTAACATCAGGAAAACGTGCAATAAAACGCTCAAAATAAGGAATAACCGTAGCAACTTGAGTTTGTTGCAGCATTACTTCAGATAACCATACGTGATAAGGCGTTTTTTCTTGCTGCCAAGGGAGCGTTTTACGTCCATATTTGTGATACCAATTGAGCACGACTTGCGAAAATTGCTGAGCTTCCATCATGTTTTATTTTATTAACTCATGTTCTGATTAAGGTAAGATTGCACCACAGAGAGAATAAACTGTAAACACTCTTAATATTTATCTTATAGAGTGATGCTTCTATGAGTGACTCTTGCTAAACTTAGTGATCTTTGGATAATGTCGGTTAAGTTGCACTATTGCGACATTATAACGATTTTAAGTAAATAATTGGCCTAACGACTGACAGTATTAGACATGATCAAGAATGTAATTTCTCCGGAATTCAATGAAGAAGGGCGTGCTTTACGACGCGTTCGTAGTTTTGTTCGTAGACAAGGCCGCTTAACGCCTCGTCAAGAGCAAGCATTAGAAACACAGTGGCCTGTCTTTGGTATTGAATATCAACCGGAACCCATCGACTTCAGTCAGGTTTTTGGACGCGAAGCGCCTGTAATTTTAGAAATTGGCTTCGGCATGGGCGCATCGCTCGTGACTATGGCAAAAAATACACCAGAAAATAATTATTTCGGTATTGAAGTACATGCACCGGGTGTTGGGGCTTGTCTTGCAAATGCTGAAGAAGAGCAATTAAGTAATCTGAGAGTCATGTGTCATGATGCGATTGAAGTGCTCAATCATATGATCCCAGATAATAGTTTAAAAATGGTTCAGCTATTCTTCCCTGATCCATGGCACAAAGCGCGTCATAATAAACGCCGTATTGTTCAAGTGCCTTTTGCAGAATTAATTTTAAAAAAATTAACGTTAGACGGTGTTTTTCATATGGCGACAGATTGGGAACCATATGCAGAACATATGCTTGAAGTGATGACAAGTGTTGAGGGTTATCAGAATTTGTCAGAAACTCAGGATTATGTACCACGACCAGAAACACGCCCTGTGACTAAGTTTGAAAAACGCGGTCATCGTTTAGGGCACGGAGTCTGGGATCTTATGTTTAAGAGGGTAAAATAATGGCTAAACAACGTAGTCGCCGTTTACGCAAAAAAATGCGTATCGATGAATTTCAGGAATTAGGTTTCTCAGTTAAATGGACTTTCCCAGAAAATACCCCAATTGAGGAAGTAGATCGCTTTGTTGATGAACTGATCCTCAAAGTTATTGAGCCAAACGGGCTGGCATTTGATGCAAGTGGTTACCTGAGCTGGGAAGGCTTAATCTGCTTACAACAAATTGGTAAATGTACAGAAGAACATCGCCAATTAGTCGAAAACTTCCTCAAAGAAAGCAAAATGCAAGATGTACAGACCTCTGAACTATTTGATGTTTGGTGGGATTGATAGAAAATTATACATTTAGCAAATAATTACAAGGGCATCCAAAAGGATGCCCTTGTCTGTCTGGGGAAGGGACTGTGACTACAACGTTATCTAACGCATTACTGTCAGATATTTTGCAACAAATTCGCCCATTAATCGGGCAAGGAAAAGTCGCGGATTATATTCCCGCATTGGCTCAAATACCTCCAGAACAGCTTGCTATGGCTGTTTATACGGTTGATGGTGAACTCTATCAATCAGGCATGGCAGATAAGCGCTTTTCGATTCAATCTATTTCTAAAGTACTTAGCTTAACGCTTGCTTTAACACGTTATGAAGAAAATGAAATTTGGCAACGTGTAGGAAAAGAGCCATCAGGGCTGCCTTTTAATTCCTTGATACAGCTAGAAATGGAAAAGGGAATACCGCGCAATCCTTTTATTAATGCGGGTGCCATTGTTATCACTGATATGTTGCAGTCTCGCCTTAGTGCGCCTAAGCAAAGAATGTTAGAAGTGATCCGTTTTCTTACTGATACTCCAGACATTTGTTATAACTCAGTGGTTGCAAAATCAGAGATGGAGCATCTTAGCCGAAATGCATCAATCGCTTATCTGATGAAATCTTTTGGTAATTTTGAGAATGATGTTATTACGGTGCTTGAAACTTATTTTCACTATTGCTCCATAGAGATGAGTTGCACCGAGTTAGTACGATGTTTTAGCTATTTAGCTAATCAAGGTATGTGTGTGGGTAATAAAAATCAGATTATTACGCCAAGACAAACCCGACAAATAAATGCGTTAATGTTAACTTGTGGCATGTATGATGGTGCAGGTGAATTTGCATTTCGTATTGGTATTCCCGGAAAATCAGGCGTGGGTGGTGGCATTATTGCAGTCGTTCCCGATGCTTTTACGGTTGCAGTTTGGTCACCAGAGCTGGATAAATCAGGTAACTCATTAGCAGGTTGTGCAGCACTTGAATTATTAGCAAACAAAGTCGGGCGTTCAATTTTTTAGGTGTGTTTTCAGGAGCGTTGTTATGAATTTAAGAAATATTGCTGTCACACTGTTTTTTGTTGCGGGTACAGCAAATGCATCACCAAGTTTTGATTGTGCTGTAATGCCAAAAGATGATTTACGTATAACCTCTGAATTTGTTGAAGTCGCTGGTTCACATGGTTTAATGGTGATTTATCCTGATGGCACATTATTTCAAAATGAAAAAAGTGCCACATTGACACCACAACAACAAGAATTAGCAAAAAAATATCAAGCCACAGTAAGACGAGACGTACCTTGGTTAAGAACTGAAACTGGGGTAAAACTGCAAGATTCTCGCAAAGTGCTTGATAAAGTGGTGATTGAGGCTTTTGGTAAAGAAAGCAATATCCTCAATAGATTAAGTAGATTAGAGAAAGATCTTAATCAGCAAATGGATAGAGTGGTCAGCATAGAACCGAATAACATTACGTTCCATTCTCAAGCCATTAAAGAAGTTGAAGCTAAAGGCCGTGAAATCGTAGAAAGTAGCCTTGGTGGTATGTTGCAAGACAGCATTAATGAATTGGGGAAAAAACAGTTATTAGCCGCTGCAGGTGGCGACAGTAAAAAAGCCTTAGGCGGATTATTAGGAAGCTTAGATGGTTTCCAAAAGATCATAGATCAGGAGTGGAAGCAGCAAGAAGCAGCGTTTACTCAATTTGGGCAGCAAGCTTGTAGCAAAATCACACAGATGGAAAATCAACGTGTTGAATTAATTAATGCATTAAAGAAGTAGCTGATCCGTCTCTCTAATGATTGGGTTATTAACCAGATAATTAATAAGCTTTACAAATGGCGAATTCACAATAATTGAAAATAATAATGAAAATCATTCTTGTTCAATTGACTTGTGGGGAGAGCTGTTTAGAATGCCCTGTTTGAGTATTCCACTTAAACAGGGCAAAATTAATGAAGAAGATCCTTCCTTTAGTTATCGCATCTATCCTTTCTGTAACGAGTTTCTCAGCGTTAAGCAAAACGCCAATCGAATACCAACCTAACCAAGTTATTAGTCAGCAGAATGACAAAATGGTGATTAAACACCTGTTGGGTGAAACGTCGGTTACTAAAAACCCATCAAAAGTTGTTCTATTTGATTTTGGTTTATATGATTCTTTAGTTCAGTTAGGTTTAGCTGATAAAGTGGTGGGGTTACCGTTAGGTAATGCGCCTGCTTATATTAAAGGAAGTATTGCAAGTAACGTTGCTAACGTCGGCGGTATGAAAGCGCCAGACTTAGAAAAATTGGCCGAAATTAAACCTGATTTAATTATTATTACGGGTCGACAAGGCGCTTCTTATGAGGCTTTAGCGAAAATTGCACCAACCGTTAACTTAGGCACCAATAGCGCTAATTATCTTGATTCAGTTGAAGCGAATATTAAATTAATGGGAGAGTTGTTTGATAAGCAACAAGCAACCCAAGAGCAACTGACAAAACTGAATACAGTGATTGAACTGGCTCAGAAAAAAGCGGCAGAGTCTGATAAAAAAGTTTTAGTGTTACTGCATAATGCAGGCAATTTAATGCCAAATAACCAAAGTGTTATTTATGATGTGGTTAAAGTGAAGAAAGCCGAATTACCCCCTGTTGCTGAAGAAGATAAAGGTAAACGTCGAGTTGTCACTTCTGAAATGATCGCAAAAGCAAACCCTGATGTGATTTTCATTGTGGATCGTAGTGAAGCGATTGGTGCTGATAAATTAGAAAAAGCGACTTTTGAAAACGATGAAATTAAAACGACATCTGCTTATAAAAATGGCGATATTGTTTATCTGCAAGCAGATCTTTGGTATCTCTCTGGCGGTGGATTAGACAGCTTAACTAAGCAGATTGAAGCGGTAGAAAGCGCATTCTAAGACTTTTATGATCGTTTAAATGGTTTTATCATAAATAAAAAATACCCATATTGTGAATAACAGTATGGGTATTTTTAAATTAGCTATTTGAAATCAGCAATATTAAAGAAATAGCTCAAGTAATGAATTTAAAAATAGCTTACCGTGAGGGGTTATTTGCCAGTGAGAGTCAGTTTCACTGATATAACCCAACGCCAAAGCTTCATCTATTTGATGGCGAATCACTTCTTCAGAAAGCCCAGTGTAATCACTGAAATCTTGTCTTGGAAATGCTTCTAATAGGCGAAAACGGTTCATAAAAAATTCAAATGGACGGTCATCATTATCAACAAAATTTTGTTGATCGAGATAACGGCCTTCCATAAAACCTTTAGGGTGCTTGGTTTTTACTGTTCGCATTATGCGACCATCTTCAAAGCTTATTTTTCCATGAGCACCACAACCGATACCTAAATAATCACCAAAACGCCAATAGTTTAGGTTGTGCTCACACTGAAATCCCGGCTTGCAATATGCCGATGTTTCATATTGTTGATAACCTGCTGCTGTCAGTAATTTATCGCCTTCTGAGAAAATATCCCACAGCATATCGTCATCAGGTAATTTAGGTGGGCGAGAGCCAAATTGTGTATTGGGCTCAATGGTTAATTGATACCAAGACAAATGTGGCGGAGATAACGCTATTGCTTGCTGTAAATCCGAAAGCGCTTGAGATAATGATTGGTCTGGTAATCCATGCATTAAATCTAAATTAAAGCTACGTAAGCCTAATTCTTTGGCTAAACGAGCCGCATTTTTAGCTTCATCTGCATCATGAATTCGACCTAAACGAATAAGCTTGTCGTCGCCAAAACTTTGTACACCAATAGAGATACGATTTACACCAGCACGTTGGAATCCAGCAAAGCGTTCAGCTTCTACGGTTCCTGGATTCGCTTCCATGGTAATTTCTGCATTGGGGCTAACAGCAATGCGCTCTTTCACGCCATAGAGTAAATCAGCCATTGATTCAGCACTTAATAAGCTAGGTGTACCGCCACCAATAAATATTGTCTGGACTTCACGGGAGCCAACGTGAATAAGATCGGCATCTAAGTCATTGAGTAAATGTTGCACATATTCCTGATGTGGTACTTCTCCCTTTAAGGTGTGTGAGTTGAAATCACAATAAGGGCATTTTTGTACACACCAAGGAATATGAATATACAAACTTAATGGGGGCAACTTAAGCATTCTTAAGGGCATCCAACATTAACTTAAGTGCTTTACCACGATGTGAATGCTGATTTTTTTGCTCTTTGGTTAATTGCGCCGCAGTACAATTTAATTCAGGAACAAAGAAAATAGGATCATAGCCAAATCCACCTTCACCGTGCATTTCTGTGCTTAATACACCATGCCATATACCGTGGAAAATCAGCGGAGTTGGATCGTTCTCATGGCGCATATAAACCAATACACAGTTAAATTGAGCTTGGCGTTTTTCAGCAGGTACATCTTTCATTGCATCAAGCAATTTATCCAGATTTTGCTGATCATTTGCATCAACACCCGCATAGCGAGCTGAGTAAATACCCGGAGCACCGCCTAAAGCATCTACCGAAATACCTGAGTCATCAGCAATGGCGGGAAGACCTGTCACTTTTGCTGCATGACGCGCTTTAATCAGCGCATTTTCAACAAAGGTTAAGCCCGTTTCTTCCACTGAATCAACACCTAGCTCTGTTTGGGCAACAATATCTAAACCAAAATCAGAAAGCAAAGAGGCTAGCTCTTTGACCTTCCCTGGATTTCCTGTTGCGAGAACGACTTTTTGCATGAGTGTTATCCTTAGTAAAGCGTTACGCTAAGTAGCCATTGTAAAACGTCTACACGTAGATAATTCAAGGCATAAAGTACCAGAATAACAATCATCGCAGAGAAATCTAAGCCACCCATTGCCGGAATTACACGACGAATTGGTGCCATTAAAGGTTCTGTTAATTGAAATAAAAGGTGATCAATTGGGTTACGACCTTGGCTTACCCAGCTAAGGATTGCGCGGATAATAATCAACCAGAAAATCATCTTACCTGCTGCTGTGAGCAGTTCAATAAAGGCAAAAGGGAACATTAAAGCGAAAGGAATTGATGTCCCTGATAAGTAAGATGGAATAATAATACCAAGCAGAATGAGTATATAGGCTAATAAGACTGACGCGGTATCAATAGGGCCAATAGAAGGAATAACACTTCTTAATGGACGAACAATTGGCTGTGTGATCTTGACGATAAATTGTGAAAAAGGATTATAAAAATCAGCTCTAACACATTGCATCCAAACACGTAATAGAAGTACGGATGTGTAGAGTTGAAGAAGAGTCAGAATGACGAAATTTAAAAAATTCATTAGTTGGCCCTGATGAAATTAAAATTGTTTTTCCATTTCTTGCGCACGTTTAATCGCAGCTTGCATGGCAGAAGCGACGTTTTCAGGTAATTTCCCTTCATAAAACTGCATAAGTGCAGCTGCTGTCGTTCCACCCTTTGATGTTACTTGCTCACGTAAAGTTGAGAAAGGCAACATATGTTGTTTCTCAGCTAAGGCGGTAGAACCACTTGCGGCTTGTTGCACAATAGCTCTTGCTACTTCAGGAGAAAAACCCAAACGTTCAGCTTCTTGTTGCATTGATTCCATAAACAAGAAGAAATAAGCGGGTGCACTACCAGCAACGGCGATAATATCATTGATGGCAGATTCTTGCTCTACCCAAACAGTTGTTCCGACACTTTTCATTAATTCGTCGGCAAACTGTTTATCTTGAGATGAAAGTAAATTGTGCGCAAACATACCACTTAAGCCTTTACCTACCAGTGCTGGAGTATTTGGCATAATGCGAACAAGCTGTAATTGAGTCGCAAAATAGTCGTTATAACGTGTGGCGGGGATGCCAGCAGCGATAGTAAGGACTAACTTTTTGCTCATATCGATATTTTGTAAGGGCTTACAAACTTCTTCCATCATTTGTGGTTTTACAGCCAGCACAATAACATCCGCTTTTTGAACGGCATCAATATTGTCATTAGTACTATGAATGCCGAACTCTTTTTCTAAAGGTTCACGGCGAACGGCAGAAGGTGAGCTGACGGTTATCTTATGTGCTGGATATCCACCTTGAACCAATCCTGCAATAATGGCCTGAGCCATATTTCCAGCGCCAATAAAAGCGATGTTACGATGTTCCATATAAACCTCTATTTCTACTTGGCCGCGTAATCTCTTGCGCCAAAAATTGCTGTACCAATACGAACGAGTGTCGAACCACAAGCAATAGCCGCTTCCATATCACTCGTCATTCCCATAGATAACGTATCTATATTGGGATATTGAGATTGTAATTGCTTAAATGCGAGATGCATTTTTTCTAGCACTTCAACTTGTTTGTCATACTTGCTTTCAGGTGCTGGAATAGCCATTAATCCACGTAATTTAATGCCTGAAAGAATAGAAATTTGTGCTGCTAACCCATCAAGCTCACTCAGATTAATACCTGATTTACTATTTTCATCACTGATATTTATTTGAATAAGTACATTCAATGGTGGCAATGAGTCAGGACGTTGATCACTTAATCTTTGAGCGATTTTTAATCTATCAATGGTATGGCACCAATCGAAATTCTCAGCAACAAGGCGTGTTTTATTTGACTGTAAAGGGCCGATAAAGTGCCAAACTAAGGTGTGGTTATTAGCAAAATAATGGATTTTATCAACACCTTCTTGGACATAGTTCTCACCAAATTCAGTTTGTCCACATGCTATTGCTTTTTCGATGTCACTCACAGGTTTGGTTTTACTCACTGCAAGTAGTGTTATTTCTTCTGAAGAACGGCCGCATTTCTGCGCTGCTGTGTCAATGTGAGACCTGACATTGACGAGATTCTGTTTAATAGTATTCATGGCAACTCAGGAGATAATAAGATGAAAATGGAAAATTTAATTGCATATAGTGTAAAGCATAACGCTTCGGATCTGCACCTTTGTTGTGGTGATGTACCTCGATTGCGGATCAATGGAATACTTTATCAACAAAATCAATGTAAACCTATCACTTCCGATAGTCTACTAACGTGGCTCAAGCCTTTTTTGAGTGATGCTCAAAAGCAAACTTTTGAACATGAAGGGCAGGTTGATATGGCACTTACGCTGTCTTGTGGGCAACGACTTCGTATTAATTTATTTCGCCAACAAAAAGGTGTCTCAGCAGTATTAAGAATAATTGAAACACAAATTCCTTCTTTAGATAAACTTCGAGTGCCCAAGTCGGTTTCAACATTATTAGATAATTATTCTCATGGACTTATTTTAGTGACTGGCGCAACAGGAAGTGGAAAATCATCGACATTAGCCGCAATGATCAACCATTTAAATCAATATCAACGTCAGCATATTTTGACATTAGAAGACCCTATTGAATTTATACATAGCAATAAGCAAAGCATTGTACAGCAAAGGGAAATAGGGCGAGATGTTCAACATACTGCAAATGCAATAAAGAGTGCTCTACGCCAAGATCCAGATGTCATTATGTTGGGTGAGTTAAGAGATGCACAAAGTATTCAGTTGGCATTAACGGCAGCAGAAACTGGGCATTTGGTGCTGGCAACATTACATACTCAAGGGGCGGCACAAACGCTTGAGCGCGTAACTAATGTATTTACAGGTAATGAGCGACAATGGATTTCATCACAATTAGCGTGCAGTTTAAGGGCGATAATTTCACAAGAGTTAGTGCCTTCAACTGAAGGTGGGCGTGTGGCGTTATTTGAAATAATGCAGGTTACGCAGGGTATTTCACATCTTATAAGAGAAGGAAAATACCACCAAGTGACAACATTAATGCAAACAGGCAGTGAATACGGTATGCAAACCTTCATGTTAAGTCGGCAGCAACGCCAACATGAAGGTTTAATTCAAGCTGAATGATAACTTATAAGTAAAAATAGGTGGGGATCACGAAGTGGAACCTATTTTTTAGAGTTGTTGTTCAAACCAGCTTTCAAGAATAATAACGGCAGATGCTGCATCTACACTGCCTTTATCTAAGGAGCGGTAACCACCACGTTCAAAAAGATGAGCGCGAGCTTCTACGGTGCTAAGGCGTTCATCATGCAACGCAATTTGTACACCAAATCGACCATGAAGGCGATTAGCAAACTTTTTAGCTTGAGTTGTGACTAACTGTTCGGTGCCATCCATATTAAGAGGTAAGCCGACAACCACTAAATCAGGTTGCCACTCTTTTATGATTTTTTCGATTTGAGTCCAATCAGGAATACCATCTTTTGCTTTAAATGAGGCTAAAGGTCTAGCGGTTCCTGTAATTTCTTGACCAATAGCGGCACCAATGCTTTTAGTGCCGAAATCAAAGCCCATTACCGTTCGGTTTGACATTATGCGTGACCCGCTATTGGTGAAATGGTGTGGATATTAATCCCAATTAATTCAGCGGCTTTATGCCAACGTTCAGCAATAGGGGTATCAAAAATAATTTGAGGTGAGGCTTCAACTGTTAGCCAGCTATTTTCTAAAATCTCTTTCTCTAATTGGCCTTGTTCCCAACTAGAATAACCTAGAGAGACTAATGTTTTTTCTGGTTGCCTTGCTGTACCTAGGGTTTCTAATACATCTTTGGAAGTTGTGATCATTGTGCTGTCACTAATTTTGATGCTAGAACTAAAACCTGAAACTGGAGTATGCAAGATAAAACCATGTTCTTCTGCAACTGGGCCTCCTGACATCACAGGTTTTTGTAAGCTAATTGCTTCGTCTCTATCAGTCGAAAAAATTTCCAATTGATCTAATACACCTTCCACAGAGATATCTTCGATAGGTTTATTAATAATTAAGCCCATCGCACCGTTTTCATTATGTTCGCAAACATAGACGACCGAGCGTTCAAATAACGGATCGCTTAATGAAGGCATAGCAATAAGAAAATGGTTAAGTAAATTCATAATAGTAGTACTGTTCCCTGATCATTTTTATTAAAAAAACCTAGCCCTTTTATACATTGTATTTCTTAATGTATACCGCTTATTGATTAATATGTGGGGGCTAGGTTCATATTTTTAAACCCGTTAATCTCTGTGTCTAAAAGTTAGTTTTTCTTGTTTAAGCGTACTTCAATAGCATCCATTAACATGCCTGTAATAGAAATATCAGGATAAGCTGCTTCAATTTCACGGGCACAGGTTGGGCTTGTAACGTTAATCTCAGTCAAACGATCGCCAATAACATCTAGTCCGACAAAAATAAGACCTTTTTGTTTAAGAATAGGTGCAACTTGACGTGCAATTGCCCAATCACTTTCTGTTAATGGACGAGCTTCTCCACGACCACCAGCAGCTAAGTTGCCTCGAGTTTCGCCTTTTGCAGGAATTCGAGCTAAGCAATAAGGCACTGGTTCGCCATCAACAACAAGGATACGTTTGTCGCCGTTAACGATTTCAGGTAGGAAATTTTGTGCCATACAGAAACGATGACCATGTTCTGTCAATGTTTCAATAATAACACCTACGTTTGGATCATCTTTTTTCAAGCGGAAGATTGATGCACCACCCATACCATCTAGTGGCTTGAAAATAACATCACCGTGTTTTTCATGGAAAGCTCGTAAATGCTTAGCTTCACGAGTGACTAATGTGTCGGGTGTTAATGTCGGGAACCATGCAGTAAAGAGTTTTTCATTACAGTCACGTAAGCTTTGTGGCTTATTGACTATCAGTGTTCCCATATCTTCAGCGCGTTCTAAAATATAGGTTGCGTAGATAAATTCGGTATCAAAAGGCGGATCTTTACGCATTAAAATAGTATCTAATTCACCTAAAGCAATATCCTGCTCTTGGCCAAATTCAAACCATTTTTCTGGGTTCTCTTCTACGCTGAGTAAACGAGTGTGAGCGCGTGCTTCACCTTGGTGTAGGTAAAGATCGTTCATCTCCATATAATGAATTTCCCAGCCACGACGTTGCGCTTCTAATAGCATGGCAAAGCTGGTGTCTTTTTTGATTTTGATGGATGAAATTGGGTCCATCACAATACCTAATTTAATCATTACTTCTCCTTTATCCCAGATCGCCGAACCGAACCTGCAAAGCGGTGATTGCGGTGAGTGCTGTTGTTTCAGTTCTTAATACACGAGGACCTAATAAAATATCAGTAAAATGGTGCTCTGCTGTCATGGCGATTTCTTCAGGAGAAAGTCCACCCTCAGGGCCAATCAATAAGCGCACTTTTTTAACTGGTAAGGGTAAGGTATTAATACTTTGGTTAGCCCTAGGATGTAAATTGAGTTTTAAACTACCATCATCTTGAGCACACCATTCTTCTAATGACATCACTGGCATTAATTGTGGAATGCTATTTCTGCCACATTGCTCACATGCCGAGATAATAATTTTTTGCCATTGCTGATGCTTTTTCTCTAAACGGCTAGGGTCAAGTTTAACACCACAGCGTTCGGAGATCAGTGGAGTGATTGTATTAACACCTAACTCAACTGATTTTTGAATAGTAAACTCCATTTTCTCGCCTCGTGAAAGCACTTGCCCTAAATGGAGGTCGAGAGGGGATTCTTTATCATCAACAATGCCATCATTAATTTGCACAGTGACTGACTTCTTTGTGCTTTCGATAATTTCAGCATCAAATACCTGATTTGAACCATCAAACAGTGCCAGTTTTTGCCCAGTAGACATTCTTAATACACGCCCAACATGATTAGATGCTTCTTCATCTAATGCTGTTTGAGTACCTGCTGTGAGTGGTTCTGGATGATAAATGCGAGGAATACGCATAACGTGAAACCCTTACGTAAAAGATGGTTAACCGTGATAAATAAAATATGTGATATGCATCATACGCATGACATTATGGCATGCAAGTTATCACTTTGCTTTTATCGTTATTATAGCGCGGATCTTATTGCGTGTTTTGTCGCAAAATTTCATGTTTTCATTGTTATTATAAAGAAAATTCTCGGTATTAAATGGAGACTCTTATACAGTTGTTTAACAGGGATAACTAGGCATCTAAGGAGTAGATATTTATGCTATTAAGCCGTTGTTGTTTTATAAAAACACCTTTACTCTTTTTTTTGAATGAGTTTCTTGTTTTTATTAAGTTTTGTCTGCCTTTTTCACTATTATTTTTGTTACCTAAAACCCGTCGTAAACAACTTGCTATAAGTTATATTATTATTTGTTTATATTGGTTTTTTTCAATTTATTCGTTTTCTTTATTGATAATACTTTCTGTATTAAGCTTTTATTTATTAATGCTCTCTTTCTTTGATGCTGACTATTTTCTTTTGCCTAATACATTGACTTATTGGCTAATATTTTTAGGACTATCGTGCAATTACACAACCTTTGGACTAGTACCTTTTGATCATGCTTTTTATGGTTTTTTAGGTGGTGCAGGGCTTTTTTATGGCATCTATTTATGGGGATATTTGATCTATCAAAAATGTGTTTTAGGTTTTGGTGATGTGAAACTATTTAGTGCGATAGGTGCATGGTGTGGATTTGAAAAATTACCTTATATTTTATTACTCGGCTCTTTGTTGGGATTAAGTGTGTATTGTGGAGTATTGCTCACAACGAAAGGGTTTTTAAAAAAAATAGCATTTGGCTCTTGTCTTTCATTTTCAACATTAATGATATTAGGTTTTTATTTTTCGTCTTATAACTCCTTTAATTAGTTGATTTCAATCTGTTCTGGTTAGGCATGTATAACAAAAAATAAAATAGTAAAAATCGAAATAAAGAAGGCAGTGTGCGGAAATTAATCAGCACACTGAAAAGAATATTATAGATTTTCTTTTATAAATTGCTGCCAACGTTTTGTATCACCTAAATATTTTTCAATCGATATCAGGCGATAACCTTGGTTATCTTCAATAAATAAAGTCGGAAAACCACGACCATTAACTTGGTGCATTAATTGTTGTGTTTGGTTTAAATGTTGCTGAACTTGGTTATTGCTGATGTCAGATAATAGGGATGCAAATTGTTCAATATCAAAGCCAAGTTTTTTCACAATAAATAGCAGAGTGTCTTTGTCACTGATATTTAAACCATCAAGATAATAGGCCTCTTGTAATGCTTTTAGTAAATAAACATCACGGTTTCCCATTTTTTCGGCAACAAGAATAGCTGAAATAGGTAACAGTGAATTTAATACCATCTCCGTATTACCAAGGCAATCACGATACGCATGACTAAAAACTTGGCCAGATAATTGACTAATGCGCTCATCAATTGGCGTGACATGCTCTTTCCATGATTGACCACCCGTTACTACTCTTGCGGGTGTAAACAATCCACCACCATGTAGCTTAATGGAATGTGGAAATGCATTGCTTACTGCTTCAATCAAAGGGGCAATGCCGTAGCACCAACCACAAAGAGGATCATAAACATAGTGCAATATTTTAGTACCTTGGGTATTACCTGTATTGCTTGCTACTGAGGCCACTGCATCTCTCCTTTTAGTACTTTTGCACTAAGCTCTAGGCTTGATTTATCCGCTAAATTCTGATGATTTTTTTCCATTGCTGCAATAAATTCATCTGAATTTTTTGTCTTTTCAAGATTTTTCTCAGCTTCAATTAGGTAATTCATTGTGAAGTCAACAGCTTGTAGGTCATATGTTGCTTTTGGTAAATAGTGACCAGGAATAACGGTTTTTGGGGATAGTGATTTTATTTGCTGCAATGCACTAACCCAATGTTGGCGTTCTGCCACGGTTTGAGTATCAGCCAACCAAACATGAATATTTTCAGAAACTAAAACACCACCCATTACTGCATTAAGTTTTGGAACATAAAGGTATGTTCTATCTGGAGATTGTCCGTCTAAGCCTTTGACTGAAATGGTTTCACCTTCTAAAGAAAAACTATCACCTTTTAGTACTTCAGGAATGATAATTTTCTGAGGGGCATTTTCTTTAAGCACAGGCCCCCAGTAGGCAAGTTTTCCTGCTTGTGTTTCATTAATGGCTTTAATTGTGGGTGCGGTTGCAATCACTTTGGCATTTGGAAATGCATTAGTAATGACATCTAACCCAAAATAAAAATCAGGATCAGAATGGCTGATATAGATATAAGTCAGGTTTTTTCCAGAGGCTTTTATTTTATCAACCAGCGCTTGTGCATCATTTTTTTGAAATTGTGCATCAATTAATACGGCATCTTTATCGCCATAAATAATTTCAGAAGAGACAGGAAAAACACTCGCTTCTCCTGGGTTATAAATATCTAATGTTAAATCAGTTGCTAGCGCTGATGTTGCGAAGAATGCGGTAGTTGCAAGTGTTAAAGGAAGTAATTTTTTCATCTTTTGTTTTCTCCATAATGTTGTTGCTGACTATAATATGTTGCATAAAACAAGAGAAAAACCCTATTTTAGGCAATTAATTGTTGCGTAAATCGAGTAAATAAAATGGATAAAATAAAAGCATCAGAAGTGTTTGTAACCATTGTGAAGCAGGGAAGCATGATAAAAGCTGCTGATTATCTAGGTATGTCTAGAGCTATGGTGACGCGTTATTTAAATGAAATGGAAGAGTGGGCTGGGGTGCGTTTATTGCATAGAACAACACGCAAACAAAGCCTAACATCAGTAGGTGAAATGGTATATGAACAGAGTTTACAGCTATTAGAAATGGCTGAACGTATTCCAGCCAATATTCCGAAAGAACGTCATCAAATCAGCGGGCTTGTTCGTATTACCAGTTCACAATCATTAGCAAATAGCATTTTGTCAGTGGCGATATGCGAGTTTATGCAACGTTATCCTTTAATTGCGGTTGATTTACAAATTACCAATCAAACCGTGAATTTGGTAGAAGAACGTATTGATATTGCATTGCGTATTACGAATCACCTTGAGCCTAATTTAATCGCACGCTCGTTAGCGACATGTCTTTCAGTGGTGTGTGCTCATAAAGATTATTTAGCAAAAAAAGGTATACCTCAAACGCCAGATGAGCTTGCTCAGCATCAATGTTTAACTTACCGATTTTTTGGTCGTAGCTTGTGGGAATTTAATTTAGGGGATGAACGTTATTCAGTCCCTGTTGGCGGTAATTTAAGTGCAAATGAATCAGTTGTTTTATTGCAAGCTACGTTAAAAGGAGCTGGCATATCGCTACAACCTTATTATTCAGCCAAACCTTATCTTGAAAGCGGTGAATTAGAACAAGTTTTGGCTAACTATCAAGCTTTACCGATGGGGATTTATGCAGTTTTAGCGAGTCGGCAAAATATGCCCGCAGCTGTCAGAGTATTGTTGGATTTCTTAGTTGAGTGGTTTTCATCATCACCTTACTGGCTTGCTTTATCGGGTAAAAGCTTGGGTTAGTTGCTTAGGGTAATCTGATAATGTCTCTTTCATCACATCAATAAAATAGGAAACAAGTTGTGATGACGGGCGATGTGATGGAGTAATTAAGCTGATGGTAAAGGGGATAGAAAAGCTTAAAGGACGAAGACAAATAGGCTTATCTAAGTAATCAAGTGCGGTAATTGGGTTAACAATTGAAATGCCGATATTTTCACTCACCATGGCACAAATAGAGGCGGCGCTTTGTGTTTCCATCACTAGCTGTCGTGTAATTCCATCTTTAATAAAAACGGTATCAATTAATTGTCGGTAGCTATCATTGGCAGACAAGCTAATAAAACGCTGGCTTTGAAAATCAGCAGGATTTAACAATGGCTTTTTACACAATGGGTGTGATTTTGGCAAAACTGCAACTTCATTGAGTGTGAGTAGCGTTTCTTGTCGCGTTCCTGCTGGCGTTTGTGTGTGTTCAGTCAATCCTAAATCATAATGTTGAGCCGATAACCACTCTTCTAATAAAGGGGATTCTTGAGGAACAATGGTTAAGTTAACATCAGGATATGTATCTAGAAATTGTCGGCAAATTGAAGGTAATAATGACTGAGCAAATGCGGGCAAGCAGGTGATATTCAATTCTGCTTGGTTAAAATGGCGAATATTTTCAGCTGCGTTAATTATTCTATCTAAGCCATAATAAGAACGCTGTACTTCCTCAAAAAAGCGTAACCCTTCAGTTGTGGGTTGTAAACGACCTTTTATTCTATCAAATAATTTAAATGCTAATAGATGCTCAAGACGAGACAACTCTCTACTGACAGTGGGTTGTGATGTTTTCAGTAACTCTGCGGCTTCAGTTAGATTCTGAGTGGTCATCACTGTATGAAAAATTTCAATATGCCGCCAATTAAAAGGAGCTTTCATTGTCTATTCCTATATCACAGATGAATAGAGTGTAGCTTATTTGATATTTTTATTCCCTTGTAAGTTAATAAATAATGAATTTATTCATCCGTGACTTTTATGAGTAGATAACATGACAACATCAATAACTATGGCTCAATACCAATTAGCACAAACTTATGGAACGCCATTATGGATTTATCAGGGCGATACGATTTCTCAGCGTATTGCTCAGCTTAAATCTTTTGATGTGGTTCGTTTTGCTCAAAAAGCCTGCTCCAATATTCATATCTTACGTTTAATGAAAGTACAGGGTGTTAAAGTTGACTCTGTTTCATTAGGAGAGATTGAACGTGCTTTAGTTGCGGGTTATCAAGGAGGTAGAGAAAAAGGTGAGATTGTCTTTACGGCTGATTTACTTGATGAACGAACCATTGAGCGTGTTGTTGAATTAGATATTCCTGTTAATGCTGGCTCCATTGATATGCTTCGTCAATTAGGTGAACGCAATCAAGGGCATGCGGTTTGGATAAGAATTAATCCTGGATTTGGTCATGGACATAGCCAAAAAACCAATACGGGCGGAGAAAACAGTAAGCATGGTATTTGGTATGAAGATGTGCCTGAAGCGTTAGCTGTGATCCAACAATACAATTTAACGCTAGTTGGTTTTCATATGCATATTGGCTCTGGTGTTGATTATCAACACCTTTCTAGTGTCTGTGATGCAATGGTAGAGCAAGTGCTTACCTCTCAAGTTGATATTCAGGCTATTTCGGCAGGAGGCGGATTATCAACGCCTTATCAAGAGGGTGATGCGACAGTCGATTTGGAACACTATTTTTCTTTATGGGATAAGGCTCGTCAGCGTATTGCACAACACTTAGGACATTCTGTTGAGTTAGAAATCGAGCCAGGACGTTTTTTAGTGGCTGAGTCAGGGATATTGATTTCACAAGTGAGAGCCGTTAAATCAATGGGAAGTCGTCATTATGTGCTGGTGGATGCTGGATTTAGTGATTTAATGCGCCCTGCAATGTATGGCAGTTATCATCGAATTTCAGTTTTAGATAGCCGTGGTCAAATAAAACCAATGACAGAATTACAAGAGACGATTGTGGCAGGTCCTTTGTGTGAATCTGGAGATGTTTTTACTCAGCAAGAGGGAGGCACTGTTGTTCCTCGTTTGTTGCCTCAAGCACAGGTAGGTGATTATTTAGTTATTCATGATACTGGGGCTTATGGTGCTTCAATGTCATCAAATTATAATAGCCGACCACTTATTCCTGAAGTGCTGATAACAGAGGGCGTTCCCCAATTAATTCGTCGTCGTCAAACAATAGAAGAGTTATTAGCGTTGGAATTAGATCTCTAATTCATTTTTTTATTAAATATGCTTTCATTGAAAAATAAAAAACACCTCATGACAATTTTAGTGATGAGGTGTTTGTGTTTTATAGGGAAACATCTTCCCCTATATATTTTTAAGCGGCTTTATCTGTTTTGAGATTGTCAGCTTTCTGCTTTTTTGCAGGCACCGCCAATGCATCAAAGTCAAACTCATCAACATTGATACTCCGTAAGCGACTCTGTTCTGCTTTACGTAAGATATCGGCTTCTTCTTGAGTTACTCGTTTATCAGCCAGTGCTTTATCCGCTAATTTATCTAATTGAGTAAAGCTAAATTTCTTCTCATAGAGGCGGCAAATGCGGTCGAAAATAGGCTCAGCAGCTAAGATATCCAGTAGTGCTTCTTCCATTAAACCATGTGGATTATGCTCGCTCGGTGTTAAGTACTGACCTCTACCAATGCGATCACGAGTTTCAGACGGTTGTTGGATAAGTTGTGCTACTTTGCTATCTAATTTATCTGATGGTAATTTTTGAGCTTTACCTAGTGGGAAAATAATTGCACGCATGGTGCCTGCGATAACACGGCTTGGAAAATTGCGTAGCAGTTCATCAATTGCATTTTCAGCTTGGTATAAGCACTCTTTTACGCTCCAATGTACTAGAGGTAAATCCGCGGTATGGCGACCTTCATCTTCATAACGCTTAAGCGCGGCAGAAGCGAGGAAGATATGACTTAATATGTCACCTAAACGTGCTGAAATACGCTCACGACGTTTTAAGCTTCCACCTAAAACTCCCATTGAAACATCAGACAATAGCGCCATATTGGCACTTAGGCGATTAATTTGTTGATAATAACGACGGGTTTCATCATTAGTAGGAGAATGACTTAATCGACCATTAGTGATACCCAACCACAAACTACGTAAGGTATTACTTGCCACATGACCAATATGACCAAATAAAGCGCGATCAAAATCATGTAGGTTATTGTCTCGTGCTGCTGCAATTTCATCTAATACATAAGGATGACAACGGATAGCACCTTGACCATAAATGATCATGCTACGAGTTAAAATATTGGCACCTTCAACAGTGATGGCAATTGGAGAGCCTTGATAAGAACGTGCGACAAAATTTGATGGCCCAAGGCTGATCCCTTTACCACCCACGATATCCATTGCATCAATAACGCCACGCTGTGCTCGGTGAGTACAATGATATTTGACGATAGCTGATAATACGGCTGGTTTTTCTCCCAGCATAATACCCGTAGTAATTAAGGTTGCCGCAGAATCTAAAAGATAGGCGTTACCAGCCAGACGTGCTAATGGCTCTTCAATACCTTCCATTTTACCAATTGGAATTTTGAACTGACGACGGATACGAGAATAAGCACCCGTTGCCATTGCCACACTTTTTAATCCACCAGTAGAATTTGAAGGCAGAGTAATCCCTCGACCTACAGAGAGACATTCCACCAGCATTCTCCAACCTTGACCTGCCATTTTTGGTCCACCAATGATGTAATCGATAGGAACAAAAACATCTTTACCCCGAGTCGGTCCATTCATAAATGGTACGTTCAATGGGAAATGACGATGACCGATTTCAACACCTTTGACATTAGTTGGAATTAACGCACAGGTAATGCCTGGGTTTTCGTCATTACTTAATAGATGGTCAGGATCGCGTAATTTAAATGCTAATCCTAATACGGTCGCGATAGGAGCAAGAGTGATATAGCGTTTATTCCACGTTAAACGAAGGCCAAGGACTTGCTCGCCTTGCCATTCACCCATACAGACAACACCACTATCAGGAATAGCTCCTGCATCGGAACCCGCTTCAGGGCTTGTTAAGGCGAAACAAGGAATTTCATCCCCTTTGGCTAAGCCTGGTAAATAGCGTTTTTTCTGTTCATCAGTACCGTAGTGTTGCAGTAGCTCACCAGGACCTAAAGAGTTAGGTACACCAACGGTGATGGCTAAAATACCAGACACTCCTGACAGCTTTTGCAATACGCGTGATTGAGCGTAGGCTGAAAACTCTAACCCGCCGTACTCTTTTTTAATGATCATCGCAAAGAAGCGATTATCTTTAAGGTATTGCCAGATTTCAGGAGGTAAATCAGCTAATTCATGAGTGATTTCAAAGTCATTTGTCATGCGACAAACTTCTTCGACTGGGCCATCAAGGAAAGCTTGCTCTTCAGCTGTTAGCTGTGGTTTAGGGTAATTATGAAGTTGTTTCCAGTCGGGAGCGCCACGGAACAACTCACCTTCCCACCATGTTGTACCTGCATCAATAGCTTCTTGTTCTGTTTTAGACATAGAAGGCATGACTTTTTGAAATGCTTTAAGTGCAGGTACTGAGATATAGGCTCTACGAATAGAAGGAATAGTAACGGGTAATAAAACCAATGCAACGGGAAGGAGTAACCAGTAACTCCAAATATTGGCGACACCCATTACTAATGTATAAGCAATAAGCGCGAGGCTACTTACCGCGATACTGAATTTGCGATAACTAAGTAAGCCAATAAGAACGATAAAAAGTACGATACTGAGTAGTGTCATAATAAACTCCTGTATTTAGCAAGAGATCAGAGGTCAGACCTGTTGTTTGTTATTTAGATCTAATCTAGTCACTAACTTTTATCAATATATTTACATTCTAATTACAATATAGCTCACAAATTATTCGTAAATGAGAGAAGTTAGCATTTGTCTATAATAGGCATCTTCTTTCATGACATTTAATCCGTTACACTGAGAAACAGAAAATTTCGATTACCCTTTCTGGAGTAAAAATCCTATGTACCAAGATCTTATCCGTGGTGAATTAACAGAAGCAGCAGATACGCTATCTCGCTTTCTTCAAGATGACGCAAATATTGAAGCTATCCAAAAAGCTGCGGTGTTATTAGCAGATTCTTTTAAAGCAGGCGGTAAAGTATTATCTTGCGGTAATGGTGGCTCTCATTGTGATGCAATGCATTTTGCAGAAGAGTTAACTGGACGCTATCGTGAAAATCGCCCTGGTTATCCTGCCATTGCTATTTCAGATGTAAGCCATATCTCATGTGTAAGTAATGATTTTGGCTATGAATATATCTTTTCTCGCTATGTTGAAGCTGTGGGTAAAGAAGGTGACGTTCTGCTGGGTATTTCAACCTCAGGCAATTCAGGCAATATCATCAAAGCAATTAGTGCTGCGCGTGAGAAAGGCATGAAAGTCATTACGCTAACGGGTAAAGATGGCGGAAAAATGGACGGTACAGCAGATATTGAAATTCGTGTACCTCATTTCGGTTACGCTGATCGTATTCAAGAAATTCATATTAAAGTTATCCATATTCTGATCCAATTAATTGAAAAAGAAATGGAAAAATAATTTGTTGATATTGCTATAAATTAGCAAGAAACATCGGCAAGAAGGAGTGAGCGATGTGTGAGTTGTTAGGCATGAGTGCAAATGTACCGACAGATATTAATTTCAGTCTAAGTGGATTAATTCCAAGAGGTGGTAAGACAGGACCTCATAAAGATGGTTGGGGAATTACTTTCTACGAAGGATTGGGATGTCGTACATTTAAAGATCCTCAAGCTAGTGCAATTTCACCAGTCGCTCGCTTTGTTCAAGAATACCCAATTAAATCAGAGGCTGTGATCGCTCATATTCGTCAAGCGAATCGAGGTAATGTCTCTTTAGAAAATACCCATCCTTTTACCCGTGAGTTATGGGGAAAAAACTGGACTTATGCACATAATGGTCAACTAAAAGGTTATCAATCTCTTGATACGGGGCGTTTTAGAGCCATAGGGCAGACGGATAGTGAAAAAGCTTTTTGCTGGATCTTAAATCAGCTCGAAAATCGTTATAAAAGAACCCCTGTGAATTGGCCTGCTGTATTTCGCTTTATCGCTGTTTTAGCCTCTCAATTAAAGCAAAAAGGGGTTTTTAATATGCTGTTGTCAGATGGTCGATTTGTAATGGCATATTGTTCAACTAATTTACATTGGATCACGCGTAAAGCACCTTTCGGCAAAGCCAAATTACTTGATCAAGATGTAGAAATCGATTTCCAACAACACACACAATCAGATGATGTGGTTTCTGTTATTTCAACATTACCATTGACAGGGAATGAATCTTGGCAGCGTATTCCCGCTGGTGAGTTTGTCTTATTTGATCGTGGTGTGCGTATCCTGTAACCATTTGCTTTCACTATTTTGCGATAAGTTAAGGACAGGGTTTACACTATTAGATGAAGTCAAAGTGCTATTAACGAAATAACGCCCATTTTGAACGGTAACAGATGGGATTTGTTTGCGTTCTTCAACATATTGGTAGGCTGGCATAAGCTGTTGCCAGAAATCCATATCTTTTGAATACTGATGTTTCTTCATATTTTCAGTGGTCATTTTAAATGGAAAAATATGAATATTAATCATAGATTGACCACCTTGTAGCGCCAATTCAGCATACTGATAAATTTCATCCATCACAGAATCTGTCATTGCATAGCAACCAACCGACTTACAAGCCCCGTGGATCATTAAAAAATCGCCAGTGTATCCTTTTGATTTATCATATTGATTAGGAAATCCTAGGTTGATAGCTCGGTAAAATCGACTGTTCGGATTTAATTGTGAGAAATTAACCTGATAAAAACCCTCAGGGCTTTTTAAATCACCTTGAAACTTTTTAGGTCCAAGGCCTCCAGAATAGCTACAAATGGGGTAAGTACGTACTTTTTCTAATTGCCCATCTAATTTTTCCGTATAAAGTTCAAGTAAGCTTTCTTCTTTGAAAATCTGAATATAGATAGGCTGGCCTGTACTTTTTTTAACAGGTTTCATTAGAAAACTTGAATTATTTTCAGCGTTAACAAATAAAGAAATTAACATTAATGTTAAAAAACTGATTGGTTGTTTTGCGTGACTGGTCATGGTTTTATCAGAAAAATAGCTTAAAATTTGTTGATAAAGTAGATCGTAGATTGCTATGAAGCAATAAATTTGTAAATTAAAATCTGATATGGTTTCTTTTCTTTTACAAAATATTCTGTATGAAATTTAAGCGCTCGTCGAAAAAGATGATATTTTAATTCGGTTTATACGAGTTATTAACGTTTCAGTCAAAATAATATTCCCATTTGCTTGAGCTAAATCACTCGAATAGTCAGACAGGTTTAGGCTGAGATGATAAAATTCAGTTCGGCAGAATAAGAGAAATAGTTAACAATTATCGGAGATAAATAACTTAGGGTTCAAAAACACCTTAAGATGTTTTTATTACAGAGTCGCTACATTTTCGGGGTGAATTTGTAGCTTAGGGTTTAACTGATAAACTTGTGCAAATCTTATGATTAAAATTAAAAAAGGACTCGACCTCCCAATTGCAGGAGCACCTGCCCAAGTGATAGAAGACGGACCCGCGATTCGACGCGTAGCATTGCTAGGTGAAGAATATGTCGGTATGCGTCCTTCTATGATGGTTTCGGAAGGTGAGCATGTAAAAAAAGGGCAAATTCTTTTTGAAGATAAAAAGAATGCCGGTGTTATTTTCACCAGCCCAGCTTGTGGTAAAGTCGTTGCAATTAACCGCGGCGAACGTCGTGTGTTCCAATCTATCGTTATCGAAATTGATGGCGACGAAGAAATCACCTTTAACCGTTATGATAGCTCAACGCTCTCAGACCTGACCCGCGAACAAGTTGAAACTAACCTCGTTAATTCGGGAATGTGGACTACATTAAGGACTCGTCCTTATAGCCGTACTCCGCATTTAGGCACAACACCTGTCGCCATTTTTGTCTCTGCAATGGATACAAATCCACTTGCAGCAGATCCTATGGTTATTATTGAGCAAAATGAGAAGGCATTTAATGATGGTCTTGTTGTTTTAACTCGTTTAACCGAAGGCAAAGTCTATGTTTGTCATGGTGAAAAATCACCTACAAAATTAAATGATGGACAAATTAGCTATAACCAATTTGCAGGCCCACATCCAGCAGGATTAGTTGGTACGCATATCCATTTCTTAGAACCTGTAAGTGCTAAGAAAATGGTCTGGCATTTAAATTACCAAGATGTCATTGCTATTGGTTATTTGTTTACAACAGGTTCTTTATATACAGAGCGTGTTGTTGCATTAGCTGGCCCTCAAGTAAAAGCACCTCGTTTAGTGCGTACTCGTTTAGGGGCTGATCTCTATGAGTTAACTAAAGATCAATTAGTTGATGGTGAAAACCGCATTATTTCTGGCTCTGTATTATGGGGATGGAAATCTGATGAGGCTCATCACTATTTAGGTCGTTTCCATAACCAAGTTTCTGTATTACGTGAAGGTCGTGATAAAGAGTTATTTGGTTGGGGTATGCCGGGTAGCGATAAATTTTCTATCACTCGTACAACTATCGGTCACTTCTTAAAAAATAAACGCTTTGCATTTACAACCACAATGAATGGTGGCGAACGTTCAATGGTACCAATTGGTAACTATGAGCGTGTGATGCCGTTAGACATTATGGCAACGCATTTATTACGTGATTTAGTTGTAGGTGATACTGACAGTTCTCAAGCATTAGGTTGTTTGGAATTGGATGAAGAAGATTTGGGATTATGTACTTATGTTTGCCCAAGCAAATATGAGTATGGCCCAGCACTGCGCCAAGTATTGACCAAAATTGAGCAGGAAGGGTAACTCATGGGTTTGAAAAATTTATTTGAAAAAGTAGAGCACCATTTTGAGCCCGGTGGCAAATTAGCAAAATGGTACGTACTTTATGAAGCCGTTACCACGGTATTTTATACGCCAGGTACTGTCACGCGTAATGGTGGGCATGTTCGTGACACTATTGACCTAAAACGCATGATGATCTTAGTTTGGTTGGCTGTTTTCCCAGCAATGTTTTGGGGAATGTATAACGTCGGTCATCAAGCGATCCCAGCACTTAATCAGCTATATAGCGGTGCTGAATTACAGCAAATTATTGCTTCAGATTGGCACTATCGCCTCGCTGAATTTCTCGGCGCATCATTAACAACAGATGCTGGATGGGCAAGTAAGATGCTACTTGGTGCAACTTACTTTTTACCTATTTATCTTGTTGTTTTTGCGGTCGGTGGATTTTGGGAAGTTCTTTTTGCCTTTATTCGTGGCCATGAAATTAACGAAGGCTTCTTTGTTACATCAATCTTATTTGCCTTGATCGTACCGCCAACATTACCACTTTGGCAGGCTGCATTAGGTATTACGTTTGGTGTTGTTATCGCGAAAGAAATCTTTGGTGGTACAGGGCGTAACTTCTTAAACCCTGCATTAGCAGGTCGTGCATTCCTGTTCTTTGCCTATCCTGCTCAAATCTCAGGTGATCTGGTTTGGACTGCGGCTGATGGCTTCTCTGGTGCGACACCATTATCACAATGGTCTGTATCGGGTGAAAGTGCATTATTAAATACCGTCACTCAACAACCAATCTCTTGGATGGATGCTTTCCTTGGATATATTCCAGGGTCGATCGGTGAAGTTTCAACACTGATGATTTTAATCGGCGGAGCTGTCATTCTTTTTGCTCGCATTGCTTCATGGCGTATTGTTGCTGGGGTAATGGTGGGCATGATTGCAATGTCATACCTGTTTAATTTTATCGGTTCAGATACTAATCCTCTCTTCTCTATGCCTTGGCACTGGCACTTAGTATTAGGTGGTTTTGCTTTCGGTATGATGTTTATGGCAACAGATCCAGTATCCGCATCGTTTACCGATAAAGGTAAATGGGCTTACGGTATTTTGATTGGCGTAATGGCTGTGCTTATTCGTGTCGTCAATCCGGCTTACCCAGAAGGTATGATGCTGGCAATCTTATTCGCAAACTTATTTGCACCACTGTTTGATTACGTGGTTGTTCAGGCGAATATTAAGCGGAGACAAGCTCGTGGCTAAAGAGAAAAACAAAGATAGCGTCGCAAGAACGTTCCTCGTTGTATTTATTCTATGTCTGGTGTGTTCCGTGGTAGTAGCAGGAGCAGCTGTTGGACTGAAGTCTAAACAAGAAGAGCAAAAACTTCTTGATAAACAACGTAATATTCTTGATGTTGCGGGTCTGCTCGTACCTAAAATGAGTGCGACAGATGTACTGAAGGTGTATGACACTCGTATTAAAGCAAAAATTGTTAATTTCCAGACAGGTGAACTGACGGATAGTAAAGGCAGTTTTGATTTAAGTGCGGCTTTACGCAGTGATGACACTTCAATTGCATTATCGCCACAAGAAGATATCGCCAAAATTCGCCGTCGTGCTAATACAGCAGAAGTCTACTTTGTGCTTGATGAACAAGGCAAAACCACAGAAGTTGTTCTACCTGTTTATGGTTCTGGCTTATGGTCTGTGATGTATGCTTTCGTTGCGGTTGATATTGATGGTGTGACTTCTAAAGGCATTACCTATTATGCTCATGGTGAAACACCAGGCTTAGGTGGTGAAGTAGACAATCCACAATGGAAAGCACAATGGAAGGGTAAGCGCTTAATTAACGAACAAGGTACTCCTGCAATTAAGATAGTACGTAGTGGTACAACTGATAGCCCTTATGGTATTGATGGACTTTCTGGCGCGACACTGACCTCAAATGGTATCCAGCATATGTTCGATTTCTGGTTAGGTGAAAAAGGTTTCGGCCCATTCCTGAAAAAAGTTCGTGAAGGAGAGATCAATGGCTGATACAAAAGAAATTAAACGAGTTTTACTTGGACCATTGTTAGATAACAACCCGATTGCCTTACAGGTATTAGGTGTGTGTTCTGCATTGGCTGTAACAACAAAACTTGAAACCGCATTAGTGATGACAATTGCGGTAACTTTGGTTACTGCATTTTCAAGCTTCTTTATTTCACTCATTCGTAATTACATACCAAGTAGTGTTCGTATTATTGTTCAAATGGCGATTATTGCTTCATTAGTTATCGTTGTTGACCAAATACTACAAGCTTATGCGTATGAAATTTCTAAGCAACTTTCTGTTTTCGTTGGTCTTATCATTACTAACTGTATTGTAATGGGACGTGCTGAAGCCTATGCAATGAAAGCACCTCCTGTTGAAAGCTTTATGGATGGTATTGGTAACGGTTTAGGATACGGCGTTATCTTGATCCTTGTTGGTTTTTTACGTGAGCTTTTTGGTTCTGGTAAATTATTCGGCATTACAGTGATGGAGTCTGTCCAAAATGGTGGCTGGTATCAGCCAAACGGTTTATTCCTGTTAGCACCAAGTGCGTTCTTTATTATTGGCTTGCTAATTTGGGGATTACGTACATTAAAACCTGCACAGGTTGAAGAGGACTAATCGCCATGGAACATTATATAAGCCTGTTTGTTCGTGCTGTTTTTATTGAGAATATGGCGCTCGCATTCTTCTTAGGGATGTGTACATTCCTCGCCGTTTCTAAAAACGTAAAAACAGCTTTTGGATTAGGTATCGCTGTTACCGTTGTTCTGGGTCTTTCTGTACCGTTGAATAACTTGGTTTACAACTATGTGTTACGTGATAATGCATTAATGGAAGGTGTTGATTTAAGTTTCTTAAACTTTATCACTTTCATTGGTGTGATTGCGGCACTGGTACAAATCCTAGAAATGATTTTAGACCGTTATTTCCCTGCGCTGTATAACGCACTAGGGATCTTCTTGCCACTTATTACCGTTAACTGCGCCATTTTCGGTGGTGTGTCATTTATGGCACAACGTGACTATAACTTCAGTGAATCTATTGTTTATGGTTTCGGCTCTGGGATTGGTTGGATGTTAGCCATCGTATTACTGGCTTCTATCCGTGAGAAAATGAAGTACGCGGATGTACCGGCAGGTATGAAAGGGTTAGGCGTTACTTTTGTCACCACAGGGTTGATGGCATTAGGTTTCATGTCCTTCTCTGGTGTTCAGCTATAAAGGGTGAGAAGAACTCATGGATATAATTATTCTAGGTGTCGTGATGTTTACCCTGATTGTATTGGTATTAACAGCGTTGATTTTGTTCGCAAAATCAAAACTGGTCAATACAGGGGATATTTCAGTTGAGGTCAATGGAGACCCAGACAAAAGTTTTGATGCACCAGCAGGTGATAAATTACTTAACGTACTATCAAACGAAGGTATTTTTATTTCATCAGCTTGCGGTGGCGGTGGCTCTTGTGGTCAGTGCCGCGTTAAAGTGCTGGAAGGTGGCGGTGATATTTTACCGACAGAACTTTCACATATTAATAAGCGTGAAGCTAAAGAAGGTTGTCGTTTAGCGTGTCAGGTAAACGTAAAAAACAACCTGAAATTAGAATTACCAGAAGAAATCTTTGGTGTTAAAAAGTGGGAATGTGAAGTTATCTCAAATGATAATAAAGCCACTTTCATTAAAGAATTAGTGTTAAAAATCCCTGAAGGTGAGGTTGTACCTTTCCGTGCAGGTGGATTTATTCAAATCGAATGTCCTCCTCATACGGTACGTTATGAAGATTTTGATGTACCAGAAGAGTATCGTGAAGATTGGGATAAATTTAATTTGTTCCGCTATGTTTCTGATGTTAAAGAAACCACTGTACGTGCTTATTCAATGGCAAACTACCCAGAAGAGCATGGCATCATCATGTTAAACGTGCGTATTGCAACACCTCCGCCACGTAATCCTGATGTGCCACCAGGAATTATGTCATCATATATTTGGTCATTAAAACCGGGTGATAAGGTGACGATTTCAGGGCCATTTGGTGAATTCTTTGCTAAGAAAACTGATGCTGAAATGATCTTTATTGGTGGTGGTGCAGGTATGGCACCAATGCGCTCACACATTTTTGATCAATTAAAACGCTTACATTCTAAACGTAAAATCAGCTTCTGGTATGGTGCGCGTTCTGTTCGTGAAATGTTCTACACAGAAGATTTCGACATGCTTGCGAGAGAAAACGAAAACTTCACATGGAATGTCGCGCTTTCAGATGCATTGCCTGAAGATAATTGGACTGGCTATACTGGATTTATTCACAATGTGTTGTTTGAAAACTACCTCAAAAATCACCCAGCACCAGAAGACTGTGAATTCTATATGTGTGGACCGCCAGTGATGAATGCAGCTGTTATTAAAATGCTCAAAGATTTAGGCGTTGAAGATGAAAACATTATGCTGGATGACTTTGGGGGTTGATCCTAACTTCCAATAAAGCATAAATGAATGAAATGACAAGCGCCCACTTATGTGGGCGCTCATGATCAGAAGAGAGAGTTATGTTAAAAAGAAAGATGATAAATTGGATAGTGATGCTGTCTGCATTAGTTCTATTATCTGCATGTGGTGAAAAGCAGCAGGTATTAGAAGGTGAAACCATGGGAACTTATTACTCGATTAAATATGTTCCTGACAGTAATTCACCTCCACAAAACGTCTTACAAACAGAGATTGATCGTATTCTTGAAGAAGTTAACGATCAAATGTCAACATATCGACCTCATTCTGAACTCAGTCGTTTCAATCAAAGCCGTGAAATTAATACCCCATTTCCTGTTTCACCCGCGACAGCTAAAGTAGTCAGTGAAGCTATCCGTATTAATAAAATAACAGATGGTGCTTTAGATGTGACCGTTGGACCGTTAGTTAATTTATGGGGATTTGGCCCAGAAGGCCGATTTACACATCAACCTTCTGAAGATGAATTAGAAAAACGTAAACAGTGGATTGGAATTGATTACCTTGCTGTTGAAGGTAATACATTAATTAAGAAGATCCCTGAGCTTTATGTCGATCTCTCTTCGATTGCTAAAGGCTATGGCGTTGATGCTGTGGCTGAATATTTAATTTCACAGAATATTACTAACTATATGGTTGATATTGGTGGTGAAGTAAGAACCCAAGGCGTGAATGGTAATGACAAGCTTTGGCGTATAGCGATTGAAAAACCCGCAAATGACGGCACAAAACAGAGTGTTCAGTTAATTATTGAACCAGGTGATAACTCAATAGCTACTTCTGGTGATTATCGTAACTATTTTGAAGAGAATGGTGTCCGTTTTTCTCATACTATTGACCCAACCACTGGTCATCCTATTAAACATAACCTTGTTTCTATTACTGTGATTGTGCCAACTTGCATGAGCGCAGATGGTCTTTCGACAGGATTGAATGTTTTAGGGCCTGAAAAAGGGTTAGCAGTAGCAAACGAGCTAAATATTCCTGTCTTTATGATAGTGAAAACTGAAAATGGGTTTGAAGAGCGTTATAGTAAAGCATTCGCCCCGTTCTTGAAAAAGTAGAATTTAAGGAGAGAAGGTTATGTTAAAAATATTTCTATTTGCCTTCATCTTATTCTTGATTGCTTTCTTTGGTATGGCGTTAGGCTATATTGTAAAACGTAAAAGCCTTCAAGGTAGCTGTGGTGGTTTAGGTGCTATGGGCATAGAAAAAGAGTGTGATAAAAGCTAAAAGCTAAAAGCTAAAAGCTAAAAGCTAAAAGCTAAAAGCTAAAAGCTAAAAGCTAAAAGCTAAAAGCTAGGAGCTTACTCTTTTCTAAATGCTTTCATATTTGCGGGTGAATCGACCATAACTGCATCAGCACCTAATTCTGTGGCTTGAATAAAATCTTTCTCTGTATTGATCCCAAAAAGAACAATATGAGCATTACCACCAGCACGAAAACAAGACATAGCGTCTTTATCCCAACTCAGAACCGATGCTGAGCGTGCTTCACCTAATGTGTATTTCTCAACAACTTCTACTTTGCGGTGAAGCTCAAGCCCATACCAACGAGTAATATCTAAATTTTCAGGTAGTAGGCAAATATGGCTCATTGTGATATTGGCTAAAATATCACGAGTAATATCACGACTTTCAAAACGTTGTACATTAGTCGATAAGGCGTCAAGAAATGCAGTATTTGTAGAATAAACGCGAGTTCTATCCAGTGCGTTATGATTATGAAGTACGGTGGTTAATGCTTCAGCTTGGATTGCAGGATCAGCATCTGGTGATTTTAAATCAAGATAAAACTGTGTTGTAGGGAATTGAGTTAATATCTCATCCAATGTCGGAATGGTGACACCTTTATTTCGATAAGGAAATTGTTGTGCTTCACCAAATTTATAGCCAGCATCCCATTGTTTAAGTTGCTGTGCCGTAAAGTCAGAAACACTACCTTTCCCATTTGTTAAGCTTTTTAAATCACTAGGACGATAAAGGACAGGAATATTATCTTTCGATAATTGAATAGTGATCCAAATTGCATCAGCTTGATTAGAGAGGGCTGTTTTTATAGCAATTTCAGTATTTTCAGGGGCATCAGCTGTGCCACCACGATGTGCGATAATTTTAGGAGATGCCATAAGAATTACAGAATAAAAAAAGAGAGAAATAGCGATAAATAATTTGATCATGAAAAATTATTTCCTTGTTTTATATATAGTTACAAAACAATATTTAAAATTAATGTAATTAATCAGCGAGCCAAAACAATCTATCACCACTTTGTGACAATTCTATAAATAAACAGACTAATTCAGATTTTTATGAGAAATACACCTCAATAGAGGGAGATGAAAAGGAATAAAAATTGTAGTTAATATTTATTTACTGTATATTTAAACAGTAAATGAGGCGAGGTGATTGTATGCGTAAAATTATTCATGTTGATATGGATTGTTTTTATGCTGCGATTGAAATGCGAGATAATCCAGCACTAAAAGAGATCCCAATTGCGGTTGGAGGCAATGCTTCTAGCCGAGGTGTGATCTGCACGGCGAATTATCCTGCTCGTCGTTTTGGCGTCCGTAGTGCTATGTCAACGGCGACAGCGTTGAAGTTATGTCCTCACTTAAAAGTTTTACCCGGCAGAATGCCTCTCTATAAAGAGACATCAGCAAAGATCCGCCAAATTTTTTCTCGTTATACCCATCTTATTGAACCTCTTTCACTCGATGAAGCTTATCTTGATGTATCTGACAGTAAGCATTGTCATGGTTCTGCGACGTTGATCGCTCAAGAAATTCGCCAACAAATTTTTGATGAGTTAAATCTTACTGCATCCGCAGGCATTGCACCGATTAAATTTCTCGCCAAAATTGCCTCTGATATCAACAAACCAAATGGGCAATTTGTTATTACACCAGAGCAAGTCGATGATTTTATTTTAAAATTACCGCTTAACAAAATACCAGGTGTAGGTAAGGTGACATTTGCTCGCTTGCAAGAAATGGGCTTAGAAACGTGTGCTGATATTCGCCGTACTGATGTCATTTCTTTAGTAAAAGTGTTTGGGAAATTTGGTCAAAATTTATGGGAACGCAGTCATGGCATCGATGAGCGTGAAATTAACCCTGATAGACTTAGAAAATCAGTCGGAGTTGAACGTACTTTTGCTTCAGATATTAATTCTTGGGATGATTGCTTGGCATTACTTGACGGATTATATAGCGAATTAGAAAGGCGACTCACAAAAGTGAAACCCGATTTAAGGATAGCAAGGCAAGGCGTTAAACTAAAATTTGATGATTTTCAATTAACGACACAAGAGCATACTCATCCTATTTTAGAAAAAGCTGATTTAATAAATATTGCCTACCAAGCATGGCATGAGCGCCGAAATGGCAGAGGTGTGCGATTAATCGGATTTCATGTCACCTTACAAGATCCGCAAATAGAACGACAACTGCTTTTAGCACTGTAAGAATTAAAAAAGCCATAGCCGATCAACAGATAGGCTATGGCTAACGTAGTTAATTTATGTAGTTAATTTATGTAGTTAATCTATATAGTCTTACCAGCGATAATTCATTGTTGCTGTCATGGTTCTGCCGATCCCATAAAAACAGGCAGTATCACCAGCACAAGATGCAACATAGTGTTTATTCGCAATATTATTCATATTAAGCTGAATTTCAGCACCTTTTAAAGAAGGTGATAGCTCACCTAATGAATAGCCAATCATGGCATCATAAAGCGTAACTGCGGGCACGCTGACTGTATTTTTGGTATCACCTTGAGATACGCCAACATATCGCACGCCAAAGCCTGCTTTAGAGCCATTAAATAGCCCTGATGTTTCATCATATTGACCCCAAAATGACGCCATGTGTTTAGGAACTCTAGGGAGTTCTTTTCCCTGTGTTCCCGCAATAATGGTTTTTCTGACTTCAGTATCGGTATAAGCATAACTGCTGATAAATGAAATATTTTCAGTTAATTGGCTATTAATTTGCGCTTCAACACCACGACTTCTAATTTCACCCACGGGTTCAAAATACGCTTTTTCAGCATTGTAGTTGGTCACATTGCGTTGCTGTAATTGATAAACAGAGAGTGTTGCCAATGTTTGTTCATTTGGTGTGAGGTATTTAATTCCAGCTTCTAATTGACGACCTTCACTAGGCTCAAAAGGGGCACTTCCTGGTGCGCGGCGAGTTTGTAAATTAGGTTCAAACGAGGTGCTATAACTAATATAAGGAGAAATACCATTATCAAAAGAATATAAAAGCCCTGCGCGCCCCGTTAACTTATGATCATCTTGTTGAACATAGCTTTTAGCTAAGAAATCATGAGTCCGAACTTGAGCCCAATCTTGGCGTAAGCCTGCAAGTAAGATCCAATTTTTCCATTGGATCTGATCTTGTAGATACAACCCGATTTGATCACGTTTTTGCAACTGATCGGTTGCAGGTTTTTGTAAACTCATATCAATCGGATAGTGATAATTAGGATCTCGCCAATCAAGATCGTACTCGGGGCCCATTGCACGAAGTAAATTATCTTGATCTTTACTCCACTGATAATCAATGCCAGCAATCACAGTATGATTAAGTTTTGCAGTAGCAAAGTCAGCTTGCAAGCGAGTATCTATTCCTAAAGTATCTGTTTCTCGCTGCTCTTGTTGAGCTCGGCGCTCAAGAATATAAGGGTTATCTTTTCTTAAAGAACCAAAAACAAGATATTTATATTTTTGATTAATATGGCTGTATCGAGCATTTTGTACAATTTTTAGTGTGTCATTAAATTCGTGTTCGAATTCATAACCTATACCATATTGCTGGCGCCATGATTTATGGTAATCGGGATTGTTGACATCAAAATCAAAGGGAATAGTACCAGCAGGTGTGCTTTTAACCGTACCATAGGCAGGTAAAAAATTACGATATCCCGCTTCAGGCTCTTGCTGAATAAAGCTTAATAATGTTAAACGTGTTTGTTCATTCGGTAAAAAGGTAATGGCAGGAGCGAGCGCAAAACGCTCTTCTTTATAATTTTTTATTTGGGTATGTTGTGTTTTAGCAATACCATTTAGACGATAAAGAACTCGATTATCATCACTCAATGTACCCGAAAAATCAAAAGCGGTTTCTGCTAATTTATCATTACCTGCACGTACTTGAATGTGACGAATAGGGGATGCAGTTGGTCTTTTACTTGTCATTGCAACAAGGCCACCTGGGTTTACTTGGCCATAAAGAACAGATGCGGGTCCTCTAACAACTTCAACACGCTCTAATAACCATGGATCAATTGCGCCAGTTGACGATGAAGCTCCCATTCCATAACTTAATCCATCAAGAAAGCGTGGTGCATAACTGTATCCACGAATAAAAACCTCATCATTACGATTAGAACTTCCACGATATTCTGTGAAAACTCCAGGTGTATAACGTAACGCCTGAGAAACTGAGCTGACATCTTGAGCGTCCATTTGATCACGGGTGATCACGCTAATGGATTGTGGTGTTTTTTCAATTTCAGTCGGTGTTTTATTTGTTGATAATGTTTTTGTTGCCACAAAACCCGAAACAGGCGCTTGTGGATCTTGTGATGAAGTTGCTGTCACAACTATTTTTTCAGGCGTATTTTGATTAACTGCTGCATGAATTTGAACAGATAATAGACTTAGCGGTAAGGCGAGTAAGACGCTAACAGCATAATTTTTATTAGACACAATCGATCCCTTTGAATTTTTTATTTTTAACTTTAACTGCGGAGCAGTGAAAATATCACTCATTAAACATTAATGCTAATGATAATAATTAGCATTCTATAAATTATGATATTTAAGGGAAATTCATTGAGAATGAGAAAGAAATGATTTTTTTGCAGAGACTTCAGTAACAAAAAACCCGCCAATAAGCGGGTTTCATTATTAACGTTAAAGCGAGATTATTTAGCAGGGATTGCTTTTAAAATCGCGGTTAATAATTGCCAGTATTGACCGACGCTCTTAATGTGAACGCGTTCATCTGGTGAGTGAGCACCACGGATTGTTGGCCCAATAGAAACCATATCCATATCTGGGTAAGGTTTTTTGAACAGACCACACTCAAGACCTGCGTGGATAACCATGATATTTGGCACTTTATCAAACAGTTGTTGGTAAGTGTCACGAACTAAATGCATAACAGGAGAGTCTGCATCTGGTTTCCAACCAGGGTAACCGCCTTTCGTTTCAATATCGGCTTTAGCGAGTTTTGCTAATGCTGTCAGCATGCTAACAACATAGGTTTTACCACTATCGATTAGAGAACGAATTAAGCACAGAATTTCTACTTTATCATCAACAATGCTAACAACACCGACGTTTAGTGAAGTTTCAACAACACCTTCAACATCGTCACTCATACGAATAACGCCGTTTGGCATTGCATTAAGTAAGTTAATGACACGAGATTGGCAATCTGCGGTGAACGCTTTTTTATCTGTTGTTGTATCAATTAATTCAACTTTTAGATTCTTCTCTGCGATCGCTAATTCGCTTTTTAGCAATTCTTCAAAGCGTACTTTTAATGCTTCTAATTCTTTGACTTTATCCGCTGGAATTGCAAAAACAATGTTTGCTTCACGAGGAATCGCATTACGCAGTGTACCACCGTGGAAATCAATTAATTTCAGTGATAATTCTTCTGCATGACCCGCTAAAAAACGTGCCAATAATTTATTTGCGTTACCTAAGCCTAAATGGATATCACCACCAGAGTGGCCGCCATTTAATCCTTTTAGAACCAGTTGTTTAACAACGTGACCTGCTGGGATTGCATCGTAAGAAAGGCTGACTGTGGTTTTAACATCAATACCACCCGCACAACCCATGTAGATTTCACCTTCTTCTTCTGAGTCTGTGTTGATAAGAATATCAGCTTGTAACCAACCTGGTTGTAAACCAAAAGCACCGTCCATGCCTGTTTCTTCAGTCATGGTTAACAGCACTTCTAATGGACCGTGTTTAACAGTGTCATCAGCTAAAACAGCTAATGCAGATGCCATACCAACACCATTATCTGCACCTAATGTGGTGCCTTTCGCTTTGATCCATTCTCCATCAATGTAAGGTTGAATTGGATCTTTAGTGAAGTCGTGAACGGTGTCGTTGTTTTTTTGTGGCACCATATCTAAGTGTGCTTGTAAAACAACCGTTTTTCGATCTTCCATGCCTTTGGTTGCTGGTTTACGAATTAAAATATTGCCAACGGCATCGCGCTCTGCAAAAAGTCCTTTTTCACTTGCCCAAGAAAGAATGTGGGAAGCTAAGGCTTCTTCATGATGTGATGGATGTGGAATCGAACAAATTTTTGCAAAAATATCCCATAGTGGTTGTGGGGATAGAGTAGATAGTTCAGACACGATGGATCTCCTCTAACAGCATCTGTGTTATTGATAGCCTACCGCTTTTTTAAGGGCTAGCTTTATTATTCTGAGCGTTATACGCCAATATAGTCGAGAATATCACTTTCTTCTGATGAATGCGTCATTCTATTCACATCTCTATCTAAGAAATTAGATCTCTATTTTGTATTCATTTTTTATATGGTTCATTTTTTAATCGAAAAAAGACATTACAGAAAAAAATCAGGATAATCTCACCTGTTTTCACGTTTTCTCTGGTTTTTAGGTGCTCAAATCACTATAATCTCGCGCAACCTTTTTTTCCGCAAAAAAGCTTCTCTCGAAATTTCAGTAGCTAGGATCACAATATTATGAGCGAAAAATATGTTGTAACGTGGGATATGTTGCAAATACATGCCCGTCAATTGGCGCAACGTTTACTACCAGTCGAACAATGGACAGGCATTATTGCTGTCAGCCGTGGGGGATTAGTCCCTGCTGCATTACTTGCTCGTGAATTAGGTATCCGTCATGTGGATACAGTCTGTATTTCTAGCTATGACCACGATCATCAGCGTGACCTCAAAATCTTAAAAAAAGCAGAAGGTGATGGTGAAGGCTTTATCGTTGTTGACGATTTAGTCGATACTGGTGGTACTGCTAAAGTTATCCGTGAGATGTATCCAAAAGCGCATTTTGTCACTATCTTTGCAAAACCAGAAGGGCGTCCTTTAGTGGATGATTTTGTGGTTGATATTCCGCAAAATACATGGATTGAACAGCCTTGGGATATGGGGGTTGCCTTTATTCCACCTGTTTGCGATCAAAAATAAGTTGATAGCATTCGCTTTGCTGTTTTAATTGAGATCCTCGCTTGGGCGGGGATTTTTGTTTTTAAGCTTTTTTCTCTTTTCTCTTTTCTCTTTTCTCTTCCTCTTTATGATGTCTTCGTGCGATTGCTTGTCGTGATACACATTGTTCCCGTCTATTTCATGCTATGATAAAGCCAGACTTTTAAGCCCCTTTACACGATATCCACTGATTTGAAGAGCGATATGACAGAGAACAAAAACCTTTCTGAAACACTGTTTAAGCCTCGTGCAAAACACGCAGAAACGTCAACATTAATACAGTACACACATCCAAAATCAAATATAGCGACAAACTCTGTATTAAATGGAACAAGCCAGCTAAATTGGTATCGAACAATTCAACGTTTACAATGGATTTGGCGAGGTATTTCTCCTATTGAAATAGAAGAGGTATTAAGCCGAATTGCGGTGCCTGATGCACCTCGTAGTGATGAAAAATTTATCGATACTGTTGTTGGGTATCGTAAAGGTGGTTGGTCGTTTGAATGGTCACATCAAGCGATGATCTGGCAACAAAAAGCATTACGTGAAGAGTCTGGTGATGCCGCAGCAGATTGTTGGTTACAAGCCGCACATCTTTATAGTATTGCTGCATATCCCTTTATTAATGGTGATTTTTTAGCGGATCAAGCCGTTATTTTGTCGATAAAAGCTTTTGAGAATGCGACAAAATTCTCCTCTTTTGAAGTCAAAAAACTGGCATTTAAATTAGAGGGAAAAGGGACGACAACGGGTTTTCTGCATTTACCCAAAGATTGTAGAGGCCCTTATCCAACCGTGTTATTTTGTGGTGGATTAGACGGTTTACAAAGCGATTATGTCAGCTTCTTCCGTAATTACCTTTCCCCTAAAGGTATTGCAATGCTAACACTGGATATGCCCGCAATTGGTTATTCAGTAAAACAAAAACTAACGGAAGATACATGCCAATTACAAGGTGAAGTTCTAAAACAACTTTCTGAAGTACCTTGGATTGATCATACTCGTGTTGGTGTGATGGGCTTCCGCTTTGGCGGTAATATTGCCGTGCGCTTAGCTTATATCTACCCAAAATTGATTAAAGGCGTTGTCGCCTTAGGCCCTTTGATCCACGCTTTCTTTACCCAAGCTGAATTGCAGAAAAAAATTCCTGTGATGTATCTTGATGTGTTAGCAAGTCGCTTAGGGTTATGGAATATTGATGAGAATAATCTTCGATTATCATTGAGCAGTTACTCCCTGAAAAACCAAGGCCTGATTGGGCGACGTATGCCTGTTCCTATGATGGGTGTTTATTGGAAAGGGGATGAAATGAGTCCTAAAGAGGATTCGCAATTAATTGCACGCTCTTCTATGGATGGTGACATTCTTGCTATTAATGATAAGCCGCTTTACGAAGGTTTAGAGCTCGCGTTACAAAAAAGCGCAGATTGGATCTATGATAAATTAATATAATTAATTTTGAACAATAACTTGCTAATTATATTAGATTATATAACAGTAGAGTTTCTAAGGAGACTGAATTTATGACTTCATCTTTGAACCCTACCCGAGGTAAGTTATTAAAGCGTTTTGCTCAAATCGGCCCATATATCCGAGAGCAACAATGCCAAGAGAGCCAGTTCTTTTTTGACTGTTTAGCTGTTTGTGTAAATAAAAAAGTCGCGCCGGAAAAACGAGAGTTTTGGGGCTGGTGGATGGAATTAGAACGCAATAATGAACAGCTCATTTATCATTATCAAATTGGGCTATTCGATAAAAATGGTGATTGGCTCAATCAGAACATAAGTAAGAATGATGTTGTTGAGTCAATCAATGAAACACTTATTCGTTTTCATGAATTTCTTCAACTTGCGGTGAGTGAATTAGAGATGACACTCATTCCAGATGAAAAAATGAACAAATTTCCGCTTCCCATTCAGCCCTAATTTTGTGTTAGGGCAACTTTTCATAGATTTTGCGTTATGTCAGTTGGCATAACGCTTCTCTCCTGATAAAACTGTGTATTATCTTTTTAAATAATCAACAAGAATGGTAAATGTTATGAGTAGCAGCCAAACGCTGGTTGTTAAATTAGGGACAAGTGTACTTACTGGTGGTTCACGACGTCTGGATCAGTCTCATATTGTTGAGCTGGTTCGCCAATGTGCTAAACAACACGAAAAAGGGCATCGGATTATAATTGTCACTTCAGGTGCAATTGCAGCAGGGCGTGAATATTTGAATTATCCTGATTTGCCTGCAACTATTGCTTCAAAACAGTTGCTTGCCGCTGTGGGGCAAAGTGCTTTAATTCAAGTATGGAAACAGTTATTTGCCATCTATGGTATTCATATTGGTCAAATGCTATTAACGCGTGCTGATATTGAAGATAGAGAACGATTCTTAAATGCGCGTGATACCTTACATGCACTGTTAGATAACCATATTATCCCCGTTATCAATGAAAATGATGCTGTTGCTACCGCGGAAATTAAAGTAGGTGATAACGATAATTTATCAGCATTAGCGGCTATTTTAGGCGGTGCAGATAAACTGTTATTACTAACGGATATTGAAGGGCTTTACACCGCTGATCCTCGTAGTAATCCAGATGCTAAATTGATCCCTGAAGTTTTTGATATCAATGATGAGTTACGCCAAATGGCAGGTGATAGCGTATCAGGTTTAGGTACGGGTGGTATGGCAACAAAACTACAAGCAGCAACCGTTGCAGGGCGTGCGGGTATTGATGTTGTCATCGCGGCAGGCGTACAACCTGAAGTTATCGCTAAAGTTATCAATAATGAACCTGTTGGAACGTTATTTCATGGCTTACAAAGTCCATTAGAAGCGCGTAAGCGGTGGATCTTTGGTGCACCAATAGCTGGTGTGATAGTGGTTGATGAAGGAGCTGAAAACGCAATTAAAGAAAAAGGTAGCTCCCTTTTACCAAAAGGTATCAAAGAAATTAAAGGCGATTTCTCTCGTGGATGTGTTATCCGCATTCAAAGTTTACAAGGTAAAGATCTCGCTCATGGTGTTGCACACTATAATAGTGATGCACTGCGTCTAATTGCAGGACACCATTCACAAGAAATTAGTCAAATTTTAGGTTACGAGTATGGCAGTGTTGCCGTACATCGTGATGATATGATTGTTAGCTAAGGAGCCTTCTGATGTTAGAACAAATGGGTAAATCGGCAAGAGAGGCATCTTGGCATTTAGCTCAACTATCAACAGAGCAAAAAAATCAGGCATTACTCGTTATGGCTGATTTATTAGAACAACAAGAAGCTTCAATTCTTGCAGCAAATGAAAAAGATATGCAAGCGGCTCGTGAAGCCAATATTAATGCCGCTATGCTTGATCGTTTATTACTAAATTCTGCACGTTTAAAAGCCATTGCAGATGATGTACGACAAGTGTGCCGCTTAGAAGATCCTGTGGGTCAAGTTATTGATGGTCGTATGCTAGATAGCGGTTTACGTTTAGAGCGTCGCCGTGTGCCGTTGGGGGTTGTGGGTGTTATTTATGAAGCTCGCCCTAATGTCACAATTGATGTCGCTTCTTTATGTTTGAAAACAGGTAATGCGGCTATTCTTCGTGGTGGAAAAGAAACCCATCATACTAACCAAGCGGTTGTTGCTGTTATTCAGCAAGCATTAGAAAAATGTGGTATTCCTGCTGGTGCTATTCAGGCGATTGATAAGCCTGATCGTGAGTTAGTCGCTAAAATGCTAAAAATGGATGAGTATATTGATATGCTTATTCCACGAGGTGGTGCAGGATTGCATAAACTTTGCCGTGAACAATCAACCATTCCAGTTATTACTGGTGGTATCGGCGTTTGTCATACTTTTGTTGATGAAAGTGCGGATTTAGGAAAGGCATTAACAGTTATCGTAAATGCGAAAGTACAACGTCCAAGCGCGTGTAACTCTTTAGAAACGCTCTTAGTACACGAAAAGATTGCAGATCTATTTTTACCACAGCTAAGTGATGCTATGGCAGCTCAAAAGGTGACTTTGCATTCAAGTGAGAAGGCATTAGCAGGGTTAAAAAAAGGCGGAGCCACAGTTGTTGATGTGAAAGATGCAGATTATTGCGATGAATGGTTATCACTTGATTTAAACGTAGAAGTAGTGAGTGGGTTAACTGAGGCTATTAGCCATATTCGCCGTTATGGTACTGCACACTCTGATGCTATTTTAACGCAATCTATCTCTAATGCTGATCGCTTTGTTCGCCAAGTTGATTCTGCTGCTGTGTATGTTAATGCAAGTACACGTTTTACTGATGGTGGACAATTCGGTTTAGGTGCCGAGGTTGCTGTTAGTACACAGAAATTACATGCTAGAGGGCCTATGGGATTAGATGCCTTAACGACCTATAAATGGATTGGTTACGGTGATAATACAATTCGTAGCTAAGTGTTAAGATGATTAAATAAGCCATACTTTTCTAAAGTGTGGCTTTATTTTTTTGTTACATCAGGTATGATATTTCATACTTTACAGTATGTAAATTTTTAATTACACCCCTAAAAGGGAACACACTATGGAGATAGTGCATTTTATGGATAGTACAATTTACCTTATCGGACCTAGAGGTGCAGGAAAAACAACAGTAGGTAAAGCACTTTCCCTCACTTTAGATTATAGATTTATTGATACGGATGATTGGATAACTCAAAAATATCAACAAACTATATCTTCAATGGTTCAAGAAAAAGGTTGGGATTTTTTTCGTCAAACTGAATCAGAAGCATTAGTCCAAGTTAGTCAGCCTAACCAAGTTATCTCAACGGGTGGTGGTATGATTTTAGCAGATCAAAATCGTGCTTATATGAAATCTTCAGGTGTTATTATTTATTTACAGGCATCTCTTGAAACTTTAGTTAAGCGTTTGTCCCAAGATCCAAATGAAGCACAAAGACCAAGTTTGACAGGTAAAACGTTAGTTTCAGAAATGAATGACGTTTTGGCTAAACGTGAACCTTTATATTTGCAATGTGCTGATATCATTGTTGATGCGGGATTACCTATAAATGAGATTATTGAGGCAATTCTCGCAAAACTCACGAAATAATTAAGAAGTCGTCTGATATAAAGGATAAAACAGGGAACATCTATTTTATTTTCATCACATCCTATTTATAGTAAGGCTAATTATAGCAAAATGAGATATGGATATGATGTTGATAGCGTTTTTTAAAACACTATTTAAATTCTTATTTAGAATAAGAATTGAAGGACTTGTTAATCAGTTTTCACAATATGAAAAATGTATAATTACACCAAATCACACTTCTTTTATTGACGGTATATTATTACGTTTATTCCTGCCTATTAATCCTGTATTTGCTGTTTATACTTCTGTTGCTTCTGCAAAAACGACAAGATGGTTAGGTCGTTATGCCGATATCGTACCTTTAGATCCCGCTAACCCAATGGCCGTGCGTCAGTTAGTTAAAGAAGTGGATAAAGGTCGTCCGGTTGTGATTTTTCCAGAAGGAAGGATCACTGTAACAAATGGTTTAATGAAAATTTATGAAGGTGCTGCTTTTATTGCCGCAAAATCAGGCGCTAAAGTCGTTCCTGTTAGAATTGAAGGGGCTGAATTCAGCTATTTTTCACGAGTACGTAAAAGCTTACGAGTAAAGTCTCAATTTTTTCCTAAAATCACCATCAAGGTGCTTCCTGCTGTTGATTTGCCGATGCCAAAAGCTGAAAAGTCTTCTGAGCGTCGCCGATTAGCGGGTGAAGCCATGCGTGACATCATGATGGAAGCCATCATGCAAACACGTCCTAATATCACGCTGTATGAAGCATTTTTACAGGCAATGTCTCAATATGGTCGATTTAGCCCGCTAATTTCTGATATCAACCTAAAAGAAGATTCTTATCAAGGATTACTGAAAAAAACGTTAGGGATCAGTCGATTGATTGAGCGCTACACTGAACCTAAAGAGCGTATAGGCTTATTGCTTCCAAATACAACAGTAACTGCGGCTGCACTATTAGGTGCAACAATGCGTCAACGTGTTGTGGCAATGCTAAACTACACGGCAGGTAGTTTAGGTGTACAAAATGCGATGAAAGCCGCATCAATCAAAACCATCTTTACATCACGCCAGTTTCTAGAAAAAGGGAATTTATTACATATTCCTGAGCAAACTCCAGAAGCTAACTGGATTTATCTTGAAGATCTAAAAGATACGATCACCAGCGAAGATAAACGTTGGGTAATTAAACATCTTATTACGCCTCAAAAAGCGATGTTACCGCAAGATGCACATGATGCAGCCGTTATTCTATTTACATCAGGCTCTGAAGGTACGCCTAAAGGTGTTGTTCACAGCCATTCAAGTTTATTGGCTAACGTTGATCAAATTCGTGCTATTGCTGATTTTTCCCCGAAAGACAAATTTATGTCAGCATTGCCGTTATTCCATGCATTTGGTTTAACTGCTTGCTTGCTAACTCCAATTTGCTTGGGCGCACGCGTTTTTCTTTATCCAAGTCCGTTACACTATCGAGTTGTACCTGAATTAGTCTATGACCAAAATTGTACGGTGTTATTTGGTACATCAACCTTTTTAGGAAACTACGGAAAGTTTGCCCATCCTTATGATTTTGCCAGAGTTAGATATGTGGTTGCTGGGGCTGAAAAGCTCTCTGAATCAACGCGTGTTTTATGGCAAGAGAAATTCGGTATTCGTATTTTAGAAGGTTATGGCGTAACAGAATGTGCACCTGTTGTGTCAATCAACGTACCTATGAGTGCCAAAGCTCATACAGTAGGGCGCTTATTGCCAGGTATGGAAGGGCGTTTAATTCCAATGAGTGGTATTACCGAAGGCGGTAGATTACAACTTCGTGGTCCTAACGTAATGATGGGATATTTACGTGTAGAATCACCTGAAAAATTGGAAGTCCCTGTTGCAACCAATGCTGACGGTATTGACGAAGAAGGTTGGTACGACACTGGTGATATTGTTGCTATTGATAGCGAAGGTTTTTGTACTATTAAAGGGCGCGTAAAACGTTTTGCAAAAATTGCGGGTGAAATGGTTTCACTTGAAGGTGTTGAGCAACTTGCACGTAAAGCCTCTAAAGGTGAACACGCTGTTGTGACAATAAGTGATAAACGTAGAGGCGAATCATTAGTTCTGTTCACAACCGATAAGCAATTAGATCGTAGTACGCTATCAGCATTGGCAAAATCGGAAGGTGTTGCTGAAATTGCTGTACCAAAGGATATTCGTTTTATCAAAGAAATTCCTGTTTTAGGAAGTGGGAAAACGGATTTTGTCTCATTGAAAAAACTTGCTGAACAGGAAAATAACTAATGTCAGAGAATATTAGTCAGCCCCCTTTAATGAGTAGAGGAATGAAAGCGGTATTGATATCGCAATTTCTTTCCGCTTTTGCTGATAATGCATTATTGTTTGCGATCCTCGCTCAGTTTAAATCGGCGCTTTACCCTGAGTGGAGCCAACCTGTTTTACAAATGGTATTTGTGCTGGCTTTTATTCTTTTAGCACCTTTTGTTGGGCAGTTTGCTGATCGTAATCCTAAGGGTAGGGTAATGCTCAGTGGGAACCTTTTAAAATTTGTAGGCGCATTTCTTATCTGTGTCGGCTCAGATCCTTTCCTTGGTTATGCCTTAGTGGGAATTGGTGCTGCTGTTTATTCTCCTGCTAAATATGGCATCTTAGGTGAATTAACTGATGGTGAACGTTTAGTTAAAGCGAATGGCTTAATGGAAGCCTCTACTATTGCGGCTATTTTGCTGGGATCAGTCATTGGTGGTTTACTCTCAGATTGGAGCATTGTTTTTGCATTAGGTGTTTGTGCAACAATGTATGCCTTAGCAGTATGCGTTAACTTTGGTATACCTAAATTATCAGCCGCTCAAATTGGTCGTGGTTGGAACATTAAAAAAATGTTCACTCAGTTTCTTGAGGCTACACGTACTTTATGGGCTGATAAAGAAAGTCGCTTTTCTTTAGTGGGAACCAGTATGTTTTGGGGCGCAGGAGTTACATTGCGCTTTTTACTTGTTCAGTGGGTCCCTATTGCTTTAGGTATGACTGATAATACGACACCGACTATATTAAATGCGATGGTTGCCATTGGTATTGTAGTTGGGGCTGGACTCGCTGCTAAATTTGTGACACTGAAAACAGTACGTCGCTGTATGCCTGCCGGTATTTTAATTGGGCTTGGTGTTGTTTACTTCTCATTGCAAACCTCAATTATTCCATCTTACCTAATTCTTATCATCATCGGTGTTTTTGGTGGTTTCTTTGTCGTGCCATTGAATGCGCTATTACAAGACAAAGGAAAGCACAGTGTAGGTGCTGGTAATGCTATTGCTGTACAAAACTTAGGTGAAAATACGGCAATGCTATTAATGCTTGGATTGTTCTCACTGGTGACGAGCATTGGTGTCTCTGTCGTTGCTATCGGAATTGGGTTTGGTGCTATTTTTGCCTTAGCAATTGGTGGTCTATGGTTATGGGATTGCACCAGAAAGAAATCTTAAACAGTGAGATTTAGAATAGAGGTTAGATGAACCTTAATGATAAATTACGATGAAATGACCCGCCTAAGTATTGAGATGGGTAACGCGTTACTTGAAAAGAAGAGCACGATAACAACAGCTGAATCTTGCACTGGTGGGTGGATTGCGAAAGTTATCACTGATATCGCAGGAAGTTCTGAATATTATCACCGTGGCTTTGTAACATATAGCAATGAAGCAAAGCATGAAATGATAGGCGTTGATGAACAAACTTTGCTTAAATACGGCGCGGTGAGTGAGGAAGTTGTTCTTCAAATGGCTAAAGGAGCGCTGATAACAGCTAATGCAGATTTTGCCGTGTCTGTTAGTGGTATTGCAGGCCCTGGTGGTGGTAGCGAAGAAAAACCTGTTGGTTTAGTTTGGTTTGGCTTTGCAATGAAAACGCCAACAGGTATTCAAACTATGGCAAAACACTGTATATTCAGTGGTTCACGAGAGCAAGTAAGAGCTGAATCTGTTATTTTTTCTTTAAAATCAATCCTTAAAGAAATTATTAATAATTAACTTGATACTGTATGATTATACAGTATAATGAGTTTCAACAAGCAAAATCATACACGTTTTAATGGTAGTGACCCATCTTTATGCTTCACTGCCCAGAGGGAGATAACATGGCTATTGATGAAAACAAACAAAAAGCATTGGCCGCAGCACTTGGTCAAATTGAAAAGCAATTTGGTAAAGGGTCTATCATGCGTCTGGGCGAAGATCGTTCCATGAACGTTGAAACCATCTCTACGGGTTCTTTATCATTAGACGTTGCTTTAGGTGCTGGTGGTTTACCTCGCGGCCGTATTGTTGAAATCTATGGCCCAGAATCTTCTGGTAAAACAACGTTAACACTACAAGTTATCGCAGCCGCTCAACGTGAAGGCAAAATTTGTGCATTCATCGATGCTGAGCACGCTTTAGATCCTATCTACGCTAAAAAACTAGGTGTAGATATTGATAACCTACTGTGTTCTCAACCAGATACTGGTGAACAAGCCTTAGAAATTTGTGATGCGTTATCTCGTTCTGGTGCTGTTGATGTTATCGTTGTTGACTCCGTTGCTGCTTTAACGCCAAAAGCAGAAATTGAAGGCGAAATCGGTGATTCGCACGTTGGTTTAGCTGCTCGTATGATGAGTCAAGCCATGCGTAAATTAGCGGGTAACCTGAAAAACTCCAACACATTACTTATTTTCATCAACCAAATTCGTATGAAAATCGGTGTTATGTTTGGTAACCCAGAAACTACAACAGGTGGTAATGCACTTAAATTCTACGCATCTGTTCGCTTAGATATTCGTCGTATCGGTTCTGTTAAAAACGGTGATGAAGTTGTTGGTAGTGAAACGCGCGTTAAAGTGGTGAAAAACAAAATTGCAGCGCCATTTAAACAAGCTGAATTCCAAATTATGTATGGCGAAGGTATTAATACCTTTGGCGAACTGATTGATTTAGGTGTTAAACATAAATTGGTAGAGAAAGCTGGCGCATGGTACAGCTACAATGGTGAGAAAATTGGTCAAGGTAAAGCCAATGCAACAACTTACCTGAAAGAACACCCTGAAATGTATGATGAATTAAATACTAAACTACGTGAAATGTTATTAAATCATGCAGGTGAATTTACTAGCGCTGCTGATTTTACTAACGATAGTGATGATGCAACAGATATTGAAGAAACAGAAGAATAATTTTTTTCCAATGTCCAAATTGAATGAGTATTAAAACATATTACGATTATCGTAGTTGTAAACCGCTAGTCAATTAATGTGATTTAACTCACTTAAAAAAGGAAGCTCTAAAACGGCTTCCTTTTTGCTATATGTCGTATTTTTTGTTCAAAAGAGAGTTAAAATTAGTCTTATTTTGCTTTCTTCCTCTAAAAAATAGCCTTTAACACTACTTTATTTAATATAACGATATTTTTTACTAACCTATTTTTTACAGTTGTATGAAATTTTATATAGTGAAATTTTGGTGATATATCCTTGCTAATAAATAATACAAATAAGAATCATTACGATAGTCTGGTTGCACCAGATAATAAATAATTGAGATATAAAGATAAATATCTTCAATATATTTGGATCTAATTTAAATTGTATTTAAAGGTTTGTTGAGATGTAAGGTGAATTTTATACTGATAAGCGCTTTTATTTTAGTAAGTTATCGTGCTCTTAATATCTTATTTAAGTAATAATACTTATGTGTTTATTACTAATTGCTATGAGAAAAAGAGATTATTCAGAGAACATAAACGTATAGAGAGTAATCCCATAAAAAATCAGTAATAACAAATACTTTTTAATAATTACAAAATGAAAATACTTTAAGTTACTAACATTTCCCAAGATAATTGCCCTTAAATAGAGAAAAGTCCCATTCTCAGATAACAATCCCACTTTCAGAAAAAAACTAGACGATTTACAATGTCAACACGAATAAGTTTATCGGGGGTTTTACTTCTGACAGAAGAAATTCTATCTTATCCCTACTTATGTATTCGTTGGCTAAGTAGAGGTAACAATAAACCTCCTCTAACTAGATTTCTAATTTCTGTTTTTCCAGCTTGATTTCGGGATAATTATGAGCAAAAGCACCGCTGAGATCCGTCAGGCGTTTCTCGACTTTTTTCATACTAAAGGACATCAAATAGTACCTAGCAGTTCTTTGGTTCCAAATAACGATCCAACATTGCTGTTTACAAACGCAGGGATGAACCAATTCAAAGATGTATTTCTTGGATTGGATAATAGACCTTATTCCCGAGCGACAACCGCGCAACGCTGTGTGCGCGCTGGTGGTAAACATAACGATTTAGAAAATGTGGGTTATACCGCTCGTCACCATACCTTTTTTGAAATGCTAGGTAATTTCAGTTTTGGTGACTATTTCAAACATGATGCAATCAATTTTGCTTGGGAATTATTAACAAGCAAAGAGTGGTTCAACTTACCTAAAGAAAGACTTTGGGTAACGGTATATGCCACAGATGATGAAGCTTATGATATTTGGAATAAAGAAATTGGTATTCCAGCAGAAAGAATAATCCGTATTGGTGATAACAAAGGGGCACCATTTGCATCAGATAACTTCTGGCAAATGGGTGACACAGGCCCTTGTGGACCTTGTACTGAAATATTTTATGATCATGGTGACCACATTTGGGGCGGACCTCCAGGCTCACCAGAAGAAGACGGCGATCGCTATATTGAGATCTGGAACATCGTTTTCATGCAATTTAACCGTCAATCAGATGGCACAATGGATCCATTGCCAAAACCATCGGTTGATACAGGAATGGGATTAGAGCGTATTACCGCTGTTTTACAGCATGTAAACTCTAACTATGACATTGATTTATTCCGTTCTTTAATTAAATCAGTTGCACAAGTGACTAATGCAACTGATTTAGAAAATAAATCATTACGTGTTATTGCCGACCATATTCGTTCTTGTTCATTCCTTATTTGCGATGGCGTTATCCCTTCTAATGAAGGCCGTGGCTATGTTCTGCGTCGTATTATTCGTCGTGCAGTACGTCATGGTTATATGCTTGGCGCTAAAGATACCTTCTTCTATAAGTTAGTAGCTCCATTAATTGAAGTTATGGCAGAAGCGGGTGAAGAATTAAAACGCCAACAAGATATCGTTGAAAAAGTATTAAAAACGGAAGAAGAGCAGTTTGCTCGCACGTTAGAACGTGGTCTGCAATTATTAGATGAAGAGCTTGCTCAATTAACAGATGACGTTCTTCCAGGTGAAACCGCTTTCCGTCTTTATGATACTTATGGTTTCCCTCTTGATTTAACTGCCGATGTTTGTCGTGAAAGAAATATCAAAGTTGATGAAAAAGGCTTTGAAGTCGCGATGGAAGAGCAACGTAAACGCGCTCGTGAATCCAGCGGTTTCGGTACTGACTATAATAGTTTAATCAAAGTGGATAGCCGCAGTGAGTTCTCTGGTTATGAGCATGATGAACAGCAGGGCACAATTACCGCTATTTTCCATAACGGACAATCAGTCACTGAATTAAAAGCAGGTGAAGAAGGTATTATCTTCTTAAATAAAACCGCATTTTATGCAGAGTCTGGTGGTCAAGTTGGTGATAAAGGTGTTCTAACAGGTAAAGATAGCCTGTTTGAAGTCACAGATACGCAAAAATACGGTAAAGCTATTGGTCATATTGGTAAAGTTAACGTAGGGTCATTTATTGTTAACCATAAAATCAATGCAGCCATTGATACTGCTCGCCGTGATGCTATTCGTTTAAATCACTCTGCGACGCACTTATTACATGCAGCATTGCGTCAAGTTCTGGGTACGCATGTTACGCAAAAAGGTTCTTTAGTTAACGATAAATATCTGCGTTTTGACTTTTCTCATTTTGAAGCTGTTAAACCAGAACAATTACGAGAAGTTGAAGATATTGTAAATGCGCAAATCCGTCTTAACTCACCCGTTGTCACTGAGTTAATGGATCTTGAAGATGCGAAAGAAAAAGGTGCGATGGCACTCTTTGGTGAAAAATACGACGAACGCGTTCGTGTTTTAACCATGGGTGACTTCTCTACTGAGCTTTGCGGTGGTACTCACGCTTCTAGAACGGGTGATATTGGTTTATTCCGCATTGTCAGTGAGTCAGGTACTGCGGCTGGTATTCGTCGTATTGAGGCGATTACGGGTATTGCAGCAATTGAGAGTATTCATGAACAATCAGATCTTATCTCTCTTGTTGCACAAGTTCTAAAAAGTGATGGTACAAACTTGGTCGAAAGAATCAAAACAGTCCAAGAAAAACATCGTTTATTAGAAAAAGAACTCCAACAACTAAAAGATCAGCAAGCTGCCCAAGAGAGTTCCTCTTTAGGTAGCCAAGCTAAAAACGTGAAAGGTATCAAACTTTTAGTTCGTGAGCTTAATGGTGTTGAGCCGAAAATGTTAAGAACAATGGTTGATGATTTAAAAAATCAATTAGGTTCTGCAATTATTGTGCTTTCTACTATTTCTGATGGTAAAGTGAGCTTAATTGTTGGGGTCACTAAAGATTTAACTGCTAAAGTTAAAGCGGGTGAGCTAATTAGTTTTGTAGCACAGCAAATTGGCGGTAAAGGTGGCGGTCGCCCTGATATGGCTCAAGCTGGTGGTACTGACGTCGAAGCCTTACCTGCTGCTTTGGCAAGTGTTGACGAGTGGGTTGAATCGCATCTGTAAGCGATAGCAACCTGAAAAAAGGCGCTATCCCTGTTTGTATCGGGATAACGCCTTATAGAGATATTGATAATCCGTTAAATAATCAATCACTAAATTTATATTTTGTTATGAAGTATGAGTTACTTGTGATAAATAATGATTATACGAATTGACAATGTATGATGGATAATGGCCGGGAAATTCTAGAGACCCGACTCTTGTAAATTTTCAAGGAGCAAAGAATGCTTATTCTAACTCGTCGAGTTGGTGAAACGCTTATGATAGGCGATGATGTGACCGTAACCGTTTTAGGGGTTAAAGGTAATCAGGTACGGATTGGCGTAAACGCACCCAAAGAAGTATCAGTCCATCGTGAAGAGATCTATCAACGAATTCAGGCCGAGAAAACTCAGCCTACTGATAACTACTAAATCAATTCCCATTTTTTAGTCAGTTACAATTCATTCGTAAGCGTCCACACTTTTGCCGGGTTTGGGCGCTTTTCTCTTTATAAGACTTTTGATTCCTTTCTTTGTTCCTATCTTCGTTCTTCTTGAACTGTATTTATTATTGCACTATCCGTTTATTCTGATTGACAGAATTGAAAGTCTTTTTACCTCTAATCATTCGCTTCACAATTATTTGATGTGTGAATGAATTTATTTACTAAGAGAATAAAATACTTGAATGATTTTTCATCAGCGATATCATTGTGTTTAGAACTTTTTTAGCCAATCTTGATGATAAACGCATCAGTTTGTTTGTGAAGTGTTCAAACAAACGTATATTCGTAAAAAGTTGAGAAAAATTGTTTGACTTCTTAGGCTGAGAAAGTAATATGTGCGCCACACAGAGACGAGATGTTCAGTAAGAACTTCTTCGAGTGGTTCTAAATATGGTGAGATGGCCGAGAGGCTGAAGGCGCTCCCCTGCTAAGGGAGTATGCGGTCAAAAGCTGCATCGAGGGTTCGAAT